>SL_3KL_010_SEDDRAFT_10001903_pt1 | contig 19080 bp, 9 predicted proteins | sample SodLakKL_010_SED_2_FD_10381 | JGI IMG/M metagenome (IMG submission 10381) | reverse complement strand
CCCGGTTAGGGCACACTCGCTTTCCAGGCGAGCCCGTTCGACCACTCCGGCATCTCTCCGTATCGTGTCAGACCTGGTTGAACAGGGTTGCTAATATATGATAATTCACAGGCCCGAGCAACATGAATTGACACATCAGAGACTGCTGGCGGAAGCAGTGCAATGGCTTTGATAGGCCCGTTTTCATTCATCCATCTTCAGAAAAGAGCCAATTGCGATCTGACATCATGAATTACGGAGAATGTTTTCCAACTTCGCATAATAACCGCTATGTACCTACCTAATTGCGTAAATACCTACGATTATAGACTTATAAAAAAATATGTTGCAAAAAACAAAACTGTGACATACATTTTGGCTATGATACGGTAGTAAGCAGGGCGTAAGAAATTCATGAACAATTATTTTGGATCGTCCCCTACTTAATATTCGAAATATCCGACTCAGACTTGCACGCCTGGGGATTGGAAAACACAGCCCTGCAGAAATCCTCAATTTTGATGCCAATCTTCATCTGAGCCGCCGCGACATGCTGGCAATGATGGCTTTGATCGGGTCCATTCCGTTGCTGCGATCTATTGGAACAACATGGCTGGGAAGCATCCGAATGGAGAGATCGAGGGGGAAAGTCGCTTTTCATTTCAGAGGAAAAGAGCGTTGGGAGGTCGATGAAAAGAAATTCTCCGGCAAACCCAGACTTACCATCGACCGCCACAGCACGGAAATCGTTATCAGGCTTGCAGGAGCATTCTATTCGGGAACACTCATTCCAGCCAATTTCACATGTCGGCTGCGGCCAACGCTGCGCGGCTGGAAAATGGCCATGAAAACTCAGACCGGTATCAACACCTCCGTCTCTTTTGAACGCTGGTTGCTGGGTTTGAGTCGATTGACCGGCACACTTCCAAATGAAATCGAGACCACTCATCCAGCCAATCCTTTCCAGGCCAGGTTGCCGTCCGGAACCATCCACTCACTCACAGCCGGATGGATTCATGATTTTGCAAATGGGAACAAGTTACCTGCATCGCTGTCCGGATCAGGATTCCTGTCAAATGGAATAACCATCAGACCACCTCCGGATCACGCACATTCGCTGTTTCTGAGACCACCACTGCGCCGCTCCATTTTATCGATCAACACATCTGAGGCCCATCTCAGCATCCAGTCCATCCCATCAAGAGGAAAGCAGGGATTTTCGATTGCAAAAACAAGATTTGGTCAGCTGACAGTGGAGCTTGGCGAAAACAGCAGGAATAAGCATAGAACTGCCGTTCTCGCGAAAGCTGACCTTAGTGACAAGCCCCTGCGAATCCATCCTTCACCAGACCTGAAAAACGCATCGGGATCCGCTCTGTATCTCACAGCCCGACGTCTGACCTATGCAGTGGAATTCAATGAAAAGGGTAATCACGAGCTGGTATTGGCATCAGCCGCCGAACAGGTTCACTGGTCCTATTCCGGCGACCAGGGAATGATGCTTGGTTGCAGTGGCTATGGCGACGACATGGAATTTGAAATTCGCAACGGCGAACTCGTGCGCACTAACTGCAAGGCACAACTGCTTGGCCTGATGCTGCCACCATCAGGCAACCGGGTGATTACCCAACCGGTATACCTTCCTGAGTCTGTCCCGATTACAATCGCCTTTGACGAAACCCGGAAAATGGGCAGCAGCTCACCGGCGAGCAACGAAATCAGGATTTCAGCGCTCGGGAAAAAACCGCCGGCTTTGCTGTTGAACGATCCAATCGTTGAATTGATCCGTCCGGATGATCTGATGGTGCAGCGTTTTCAATTTGTCAACATGCAATTCCGCGGTGAGGGCAACGAACGGGTCCTCGCCCCCTCCTCGGGCACACCGTACATGATCGTCTGGCATCAGCCGCAGAATATCGGTGAGGAGGCGTTTTACGAAACGGCCCCCAATCTGGACCTGAAAGAGGCCAACCCCGACGATCCTGACAATCTTCCCGGAACCCAAAAAAAAGCACTGGATCCGCCTCCGGTACACGCTCGCTATTCCGGGCCAAGCCGTGTGGTCTACAAAGTACCACCGGGAACAACCATACCTTACCGTCTTGAAGACCTGCTTGAAGCCTGTGGCACGTTCGAGATGAATGTGGCGCCAACGGCCATGCCGCCACCTGTTGAAGAAATCGGGATCGGGGTGATAGGCACCATCACAACTCCACAAGGTATGCACACGGTTCGGGAAATTTCCGATCCGCAGCGTCTGGGGCGGCAGCCCAGGGAGACGGATTATGACTTTGTCCACCGAAGGACCGAAAACCCGGCGATGAGAGGGGCTATAAGTGCAAGTGAAGACCTGAAGACCGTACCTCCCCCGGAACAGCAGCGTGTCGGGGTGGAGCAGCTCATCCGGGCCCAGCGTGATTTCAGTTTGTCGCAGCACTCCCTTGTTACTTCTGAATTCATACAACAGTCGGTTCATCCCGGCGATATCGTTTCCTATATTCCGCCCTTGCCGTCACCGCCGGGACCGAACGAAACCGCCATAGAGGCCCCCTACCGGCTGATTGTTTCTCCAAACCGGTTCAACGGATGGGCACACCGCAATGATCCGGTCCAATCGGATAAAACCGGTCTCATCGAGTTATGGCACACTCGACTGGGAATGCGCCGCACAGACGGTTCGGTGGATGAGCGCCGGCGATGGGGGCGAACACTGCGGGCCATCTGGTATACCGATCCTCTGGATGATTCTTTCAAGAGCTTTTCCCAAAGCAACCTGGTACATCAGCACAATCCGTTCCGGATGTCGCTTGACTGGTTTGACCGACACAATCTGGTACATCTGACGTCAAACTTCCGTCTCAACAATCCGAACGGCGGCAGGTACATCCCCCGGCCAGTTGATGCAAACCGTTTCATGCTCAGCTCCCTCGGTGCGTGGATGAATGTCCGCGGGTCCTGGGAAATACTCCCGGACAACCTGTCTGTCGAAGAATGGCTGCACCAGGGAACCATGGGGCGCGACCATTATGTAAAAGTCGTCTATGCTGGAAATCTATTTCCGTTCGGGCACCGGGCGTCACTGGTGAAAATAACGGAAAGAAAATTCGAGCCGCATCCAACAGAACCCTCATTGAAAGTGGCTTATTTGCGTCAGCGCATGTTCATCATTGTGCGTGAACCTCTGATCATCCAGGCAATTGCCAGTTCATCCGACGACCGCAAGATGCCGTTTAAAAGCGTGGAGATCACAACGCGTTCCACCCCGATGCTTGACGATCCCGGCAACACCGACTACGGAAACCGCAAGCAATCCCTTTTCTGGCCGCAGGTTGGGAGAAAGGACTTTCTTTTCAATCTGAGGATGGAGGATGTTGAAGGCGGCCTTCATGAAGTGACCATGCCCCTGGCTTTTGTGGGAAAAGAGATACTCGACAAGGAAGCCGCAAACGATTCCACCCCGTTGGATCAGCTGATCAGTGATTTCAATTCCGGTCCCGTCGAAAATCGGCGAAAAAGGCCCTTCGGCGGACAGATGGTTGCGTTTGCACCTGCAACCATTCCCGGAGATACGGCTTTCGAAACGGACAGTGTGGAAATCAATGCTGTGGGTAAAAACCACTTTCCGTTCTTCATTCCCGTATTGAATGAGGCGTATTTGGAAGCCCCGGCGATTTCACAGCTTACCGGTAATGCGCTTGCCCGCGTCAGATACCATCCCATCTACCTGGCGAACGGATTTACTGCCGGGTCAAATAGTGCCAATGCCGGTGAAGTATTCCTTGAGCTGCCGGATCTGCAGGAATTCAATGTTGAGGGACAGGGTGAGAAATCAGGCGGACTGGTTCAGCCGAACATGAAAATATCTGCTTTCTCGCGAAAGGCAGGGACCGTTGGAGGTGATGCCGATACTTTCGCCGGCGGCGATTTTGATCCGGTTAAATATTTTGGCGGTGATGACTCCATGCCGGACATGAAGAGTGTTTTTTCGCCGAAATTGTTTGGTGTCATAGATTTGTGGAATATCCTGGAGGCAGTCGGGCTGGATCTGCCCGGAAAAGCACCTCGTTTTGTAACCGAAGCACTGAATGTCGTAGAAAAACTGATAAACGACACGGGACGGCTTAAGAAAATGGCCAATGAACTTCCCGCGGCATCCCTGTCCGCTCTGAATAACGTTCGCACGGAAGTTGACAGCGTACTGGACAGTTTCCAGGCGGCCATAAGCGATCCGGGTTCTTTCTCAGCCAGTACCATTCAGAATCATCTCTCGAATCTGGACAACCATCTGGCATCACTGGAAACACAGCTTGCGGGCGTTTCGGGGATTCAGGAAAGTCTTCGTCGCGAGGCACTGTACATGGTTGCTTCAGTGCGGCATGTGATTGACGTCCCGGCAAAGATTACGGCACTCCTCGAAGAGGTGCAGAATTTCATCCAGGCCATTGAAATGGCCCGTGAGATGCGCGTGCGGCTCGAGTGGAAGCCTGACATCAAACAATGGCCGCAAAGCAATCCGATATTCATCCCCTCCATACAGGGTGTTGGAAAGGGCTCCTTTGTACTTGCCGTTGAACTGAACGCCAGTCAGGGAAGCAGCAACGGATCGGGTGGACAGTCATTCGAAGTGCTCTGCTGCCTCGACACCTTTACCATTGACCTGATCGGATCAAAGCCGTTTGTGAAAGTCTATTTCAACAAAATGGCTTTTTCAGTACGTACCGGAAAAAAACCGGCCATCGACATTGACTTCAGGGGCCTGGAGTTTGCCGGTCCGCTTGCTTTTGTGGAACGGCTGCGGGCTCTTATCCCGCTCGACGGTTTCAGCGACCCACCCTACGTGAATGTGGATACCGGTGGTATTGAAGCCGGTTTTACATTCGAGATACCGTCTGTGGGGTTGGGCGTTATCACCCTTCAAAATGTCGTACTGGGTGCAAAGACCATTATACCGTTCATTGGCGAACCGCTCAGTATCGGATTCCATTTCAATACACGTGAAGCACCCTGTACACTGACCGTTTTGGGGATCGGAGGCGGTGCTTTTGTCGGTATTGCCGTGAATATGCAGGGACTGCAGACTGTGGAGGCCTCCCTTGAATTTGGAGGATCCGTGGCATTCAATGTGGCCGTGGCCAGTGGCGGCGTGCATATTATGGCTGGCATCTATTTTAAAATGGAAAAGACAGGTGAGGTGACCGAGGTCACACTGGCGGGTTACCTTCGCCTTGGCGGCAATGTGAGTGTTCTGGCACTGATCACGATTTCGATTGAAATGCGGATGGAGCTCGCGTATGTCGCATCAGGAGGAACAGGCAAAGTCGTCGGCAAGGCCTCGCTGGAAGTAAAGGTAAAAGTCCTGTTCTTTTCCGCCGGCGTCGTCATCACTGTTGAGCGGAAATTTGCCGGATCAAATAATGACCCGACCTTCCTTGATGCCATGGGGTATCCCTACATGGATCCCGTACTGCTTGAGGATGTGGATCCATGGGAACAGTACTGCAATGCATTTTCAGATTAAGATAATCATGGAGTAGCGTTTTGCCATCACAACGGTTCATAGTCACTGCCTTGCCCAAAACACCAGAGAAGTGGTCTTCTGATGATGGATTCCACATCTCGGCACACTTTGCTCCCAGGCTGAGCAACGGAACATCACTCGGTCAGTTTACAGGTTTTACTGCCGGCGGGATTTCCTGGCCTGAAACGGTTTCAAACCTGGCTTTTTCAGTTGACCTGAACGGTACATCTCACGAGGCAGAGATGACGGTCAAACCCGACGCTGAACTCTGGAACCGTTTGTTCAATGACGCGACACCCGTTTTTTCCCACCAGTTTTCTGATAAAAAAAACCTCAGGCTTCGTTCTTTTCCCCTGCCGGAACTGTATCGTTCACTCAAAGAGCTTTATGAGTTTACCGCGGAAGAGTCACCGGAAGAATTCATACCGGTCCGCCATCATCATTTTCCCCGAAGAGAATTCGATTCACGGTCATCCAGTTTGCTGGACCGACTGGTATCCAGCGCAGGTGTTCTGGCAGATGATGAAAGCTACAAACGTATAGAAGGATACGTGACAGAGTTGATCTCGGATCCACAAGCGCCTTACCTCACTTCTGCAAAAATCAATCAGGCTGCCAGTGCACTGAATGTAAGCCCGCTTGCCATCCAGTTCCACCTGATGCAGCGTTTCTACAAACGTCCGCGTCTCGACCCTTCGCCGCCTCCCAAACTTCCTGAAATTGATTTTCATGGCATGCTGGGTATTCTGAGTGACTACCCGGTCCTTCTTCGCATGCTTGGACTGGTGATTGATCTGAAAATAACCCCGCAAGCCGCCCCTCCCGCAAATGGGTATGTGGCTGTCAACGTCATCGGCAACCTTGGCGGACAGGTAACATCCATGAGGACCCGGTACGAGTATGATGCAACTGCCGCACTGTTTACATGCAGGGGAAGGGATGGCGATACCGCCGATGTGCGCAATGGGCGTCTGCGGCTGGATGTAACCGATCGCTATCAACTGATACAGGTGGATGCTGACAGTCTGGCGATGAAAACCTCGAGCATGATCGGGAATTTATGGCTGCGCAACAACCGGCATGTGGGCAGGAATTATGCTTCCCCGCAATCTGAAAGCCTGCCTTCCCTTCGCACCGCCGGGCTGGCCGTGATCAAGCCCTGGAATGTAGAGGTGATACACAAGGCATTTCTGACGGCATTCACCCTGAACACGCAGTTTGTTGCCAACCAGCCCCAGCAAGCCTTTCAGCAGCTGCGTTTCGAAGATGTGCTGCAAGGCTATGCCGTCGATATTTATGATGAAGAACGCAATAACTGGTATTCATTATGCCGAAGGAAGGGAAGGTACCGGATCGGGGATCCCTCCGTTGATGTAGTTGCAGATGATGAGGGATTTGTGGCCGATTCGGTCATCACCAAAAATGCCGACGGGTTGGAAGATGACCTCTATGTTCACGATGCCGTATTCCAATGGGACGGCTGGAGTCTGGTAACCGAAAAGCCGGGTAATACGATCATTCCCGAAGAGGTATCGGATGATGCCGAACCGGGAGCATTGAAGCACGGATACGAACGAACGGGGCGGGTAAAAAAGAGTCCGCCACCTGATTTCCCAATGGTGACATCTTTCATACCTCAGCCGGGTTCGCTCCCGAAACTCAGGTATGGTCGCAAATACCGTATCCGGGCCAGAGCTGTTGATATTGCAGGAAATGTGATCCCGCTGCGATCGGAGTCAGGGGATACGTCACATTCGTCTAATCCGGTAGTTTTCGGCCGCTTTGAACCCGTTCTGCCTCCGGCAATTATTCTGAGAACCCGTCTGACGGAAGGCGAATCCACAGAAAGAATGGTGATCCGCAGCAATTTTGATCTTTCTGCCGAAGAGTACAGCAACGACGCGAATGTTCAGCAGGCCATCTCCTCATACGGACATGTGTACCTCCCCGACAACCAGCGGCATATCGCACCGGCCAAGACTGCTCAGTTCACCGCAGAAATGCATGGCGAATTCGACGAGGCCATCGTAAAAGGTCAGAACATCAAATCATGGTTCCATGTCGCTGTCAAAGAGCAGGGATCGTTCAACGATACCATGATCATAGATACACAGACCGGACAGGCTACCATACCTGTGCAGGGACAGGAGCTTGTCACCCCTTCCAATCTACCCCCTGGTGTACAGCCGGTTCAAAATCTGGAAGATCTCGGACCGGGTGATACGCTGGCGCCCGGACAATATGTTGTACATAATACCAATCAGGTGCGTCTACCCTACCTGCCTGATCCGCTTGCCGGGACAGTTGCCCTCCGCGGATTGCCAGGATCAGCTGGCAACGCTGTATATGTCTCCTTCAATCTGGATTTCCCTGATGCAGAACCCTTCCGTATCATCATAACAGAAGGTGCCGATGCGCCGGAATTCAATATAAATGATCCTGTTTACGGACCACGTGTGCTCCGGGTTCATCTTAAAAAAGCCGAAATTGTCAAAGTACAATTGAGTGCAACACTTCGTGAAGAGGAGCTGTCCCTTATGGGGCTTTGGCACTGGCTTATTGAAAAAGGAATCGGAAGCAGCAAGTTATCTGAACTGCAGGGACTTATCATAAGGGGCCGGCACTGGATGTTCACACCATCGCGGGAACTGGTATTGGTCCATGCCGTTCAGCAACCGCTTGAAGAAGCCAGATTCAACCAGATCAAAGCTGCAAAACAACACATCGGTGATACCTTTGCGCAGTTGGCGGGCAATATCAGGTTTCATTGCAAAAGCACGGGAAGACTTGACTTTTTGGCAGCATGGGAAGAGCCTTTTGATGACCCATCACGTCCAAAACCTCAGGATGGCATTGATGGAAGAGAGAGCATACATATGGAAGGGCGGGTGCTTGAAATGCCCATAGAACCTTTTTACAAGGAGCTTGATACGCTCGCATTTCCCGTAAAACCGGATGTACTGCCCGAATATCCGTATCAGAATCACATGCAGGCCGACTTTTTCAAACATGATTTTGGCGACACTAAACACCGCCGGGTGCGGTATCATCTCAATGCCACAACACGTTTCAGGGACTATTTCCCACCTGAAATCTATGAGAAATCAGAGCTGATCAGCCGGACTGGACCTGATGCGGAAGTAAGTGTGCCCAACTCTGCTCGTCCTGATGCACCAAAAGTACTTTATGTAGTGCCAACTTTTGGATGGGAGCAAGAGTACGTAGCGGGAGGAAATGTAAGCCGTCGGTGTGGCGGCGGGTTACGGGTATATCTTGAGCGCCCCTGGTATTCCTCCGGAGAAGGCGAGCTTCTTGGCGTGGTTTTGACCGGGTCGGCACCAACCACCCCAACGGAATCGCTCACAACCGGAGTGGTCTCGACAAGCAGATCCACAAGAAGAGAAGCCAGAAGCGGCCCGGTACACATAGGCGGACTTCAGATCCTTGCCCAGGGAATGGGATCGGACAACCCGGTCAGGCTGCTTACAACCCAGTGCGGCATGGATCCCGTTTGGAAAAGTGCCGCTACTCCGACAAGGCTTGGCCCTGGTCATTTTCCCAGGGCGGTCTCATCACAAAACGGGCTTACTTTTGCCGAAGCTGATGGTGTATACGCTTTGGTAGCCGGTCATGAAGTTCATTTTGATGAAGATCGCGGACTCTGGTATAGTGATATCGTGGTGGATTTGGGTCAGAGTTACTTCCCGTTCATCCGGCTGGCCCTGGCCCGCTACCAGCCCGCATCTATTGCCGATGCACATCTTTCCCGTGTAGTGCTGGCGGACTTCATGCAGCCTGCTCCAGACAGAACGGCTGCCGTAATGAGACAGACAGCTTCAGAGATTCGCGTTATGGTCTCGGGAGCATTCGGCATGAATAAACCGTCGACAGCTCTTGGCAGCAATCCGATTGGCCGGGAGGGACAAGTCCCGCTGCGCTTCTCCCATCGAATAGTTGCCACCCTTGAACAGCGGAACAAAGGAACTCTGGATGCCTGGCTGCCGGCTTCCGACCAATTTACCGAAGTTGAGCTTGATCCTGTTCAGCAATATGATGCCCGCATGCTGTGGATGACCACCTTTACGCTGGACACTCCTGACGGCGAGGATACGCTCATAGCTGAACCTGTAAAAGAAAAAGATTACCGGGTGGTGATCAAGGAATACGAGATGCTCCCGGTGGATGAGCCCCTGATGTATGGCACATTGTCGGGAGTCGGCCAAAATATCGGCAAGCGGATTGTCTATGCCGACGTCGTGGATGTGCCACCTGCACAACAAATATGAGATGCGTGATCAGTTTACATATCCCCGTCTGGTTCTGCCGATCCTCATTTCGGCTCTTTGGCTTTTATGGACAGGTACCTCTGATGCACGCCAATCCCGGAACAGCAGCCAGCCGGTGCAACTGATATACAGCGGTTATCACAAACTTTATTTCGAGACAACCAACCGCCAGCGTTTCGGTTCAGAGCACCCGCTTACCCTGATGAGATGGGAGCTGCAGCCGACCGTCAGCGCTTACGGCATACCGCTGTCCATGAGCCTGTTCTACACCACCGAAGACAACAATCCGGGTGGAAATGCCAGCCAATTCCAGTTTGGTCTGAGTCTGAGCAGCGATCGGCTCGAACAAACCCTGAGAAACCGGTTGAAAAATCAAATGGATCAGTCGGTACAGAAACTCCATGATATCGAACCATCGGCAATTAGCACTGCAGATCGCAGGCAAATTACCGAACGCATGGATCAGCTGTCCGACCTCCAGCACAACCTGGATGCCACATCCCGCCGGCTCAACCAGATGCAAGATCTCGGGCTGCTCAGTTCCACGGAACGGCTGGCCATGAGGTTCCCGATGCTTGGCATCGGGGCCGCCCATCCACAATACTCACGCTATGTGATGCAGGGAGTTACTGTGAGCGGATTTCATGTTGAGTTTACGCCGGGCAGGGTGTTCCTGGGCACAAATATCGGCAATGTGAGGAATCCGGTAGGACTGCAGGGCTTTTCCAGTTTCGGCGCATTCGAAAATGACCGGAAAATATATGCCGGCCGCGTCGGATATGGACGTCCTTTTGGCAGGCACTTTCATCTGATGGGCGTTTATGTTGATGAATCGCAGGATGAACCACTGGGCGTAATCCGGTCCGACACCCATCCTCAAATGAAGAATTTCATCACCGGACTGAAATTCCGGATGGGGGCTCTCCATGACAAGCTGGACCTGCAGGGTGAACTGGCCGGGTCTTTTCTCACCAGGGACGCACAAGCACCCCGGATTAAAAATGATGACATCGATAACATTCCTGTTATTTCATCCCTTGTCAAACCCAATATCAGCAGTTCGGGTGATGTGTCAGGCATGCTTGACGCTGCCCTTCGTCTGCCGGGACCTGGCACACGCTTGCGGGCCGGGATTCAATACATTGGTCCCGGTTACATCAACCTGGCCACACCTGCCCTGCGCAATGATATTATTGAGCAAATGGGCGGAATTGAGCAGTCTTTTTACAGGCGGCAAGTGTCACTAAGCGCAAATTTCCGAACAGAGCGTAATAATCTTGACGATTTGAAGAGTTTTACCCGGACCTCAACCCGGTATGATCTGCAACTTGCCCTTAATTTCCGGGACCTGCCCTGGCTCAGGCTGCAGTATATTCCTCTTACACAAAAAAACAGAGCCACTGACCAGACGAACCCGGTCGGTGAGTTCACCTACAATACAAGTGTTATCAACCTCATCAGTGGCTACTCGGTGCCGATTGGTTCGGTGCTGAGCACTACATCGATCAACATTTCAGGTCAGTTCATAAATACTGATCTGCAGAATGCGGATGCAACATCTTTTCTTTTTGGGCTGAATCAAAGCATCGGTATCCGGAATGTCAATATTCATTCCGGATATCAGCGGTTTTCCTTCACCAGGATGGAGAGTACGATCGTCCGCCACGACATTACAGTTGGCGGCTCCATCCGTATTTTCAACTCATGGATGCATGATACCGGTTTTCGGAACTCGTCCGGTGAAAATCAGGTCAGCGTAACCGGTATCTGGTACCGTTCATCCATACCCATAAGGTATCTCGGCTTGTTTGAACTGATGATCGAAAACAGCCGGTTCACCAACTCCACTTTCTCAGACAGTGCATTCAGCCAGACGAGACTTGCTGCGTCTGTAACCCGTTCATGGTGATTTCAATCTGATCCCTCTTCCCCCCTGCAATGAAAAATTCCGCCAATTTACTGATCACATTACTATCCGGACTGCTGCTTTTCCCGACACTTCAGGCATATTCACAGAATGTCATAGTTGTTCGCATTGCACCACCTGCAATAAACCAGCTAAGTGCCGCAGATTTGTGGCAGGTTGAACTCACAAATCTGTCAAGAGTGCCCATCGACATATACATGATTGGAACTGTGGAAATTGAGGGACAAGGTCTTATACTGGAAGCTCGTTCTTCGATTTTTCCAATTTTTCCAGGTGGAAACCGACTTACCGGCAGAGAAGTGCAGCCGGTAAGGGTTAGCTATGTCACCTCAAGATATCGCGACGCGGTGATGCGTACAGGCAACTTTCCAGCCGGCAGCTACACGCTTTGCGCCACGGCATTTGAGGCTCAAAGTGACAGGGAACTGGGTCGGGATTGTCTGTTTCATGTTGTCCAGCCATTCTCACCTCCCCAGCTGATATCCCCGGCATCTGATATTGTGGTGATGCAGCCCTATCCCGTTTTCACGTGGACCCCCATTGCACCGCTGCCACCTGATAAGATGGTCCGCTACAGGATTAAAATAGTCAAGATGCATCGCACTCAAATACCAGAGACAGCACTTCAGATGAATCTTTCCTGGTTTGAAAATTCCAATGTAGCGCTGACTACCCTGCCATATCCCGCTGATGCAAGACGTTTGGAACAGGGAAATTATGCATGGTTTGTGGAGGCAGTGGATATGCGGACCGGTACATTGCTTGCGAGAAGCGAGATTGGTGTATTCCAGTGGAAGCCTCTTGAAATAGTGATAGATCCTGGATTGATCGCCGTCATCGCTCCACATGGTATACCAAAAGAACTTTTCGAAGCATTAATGAGACCCTGCCATGGCACCCCGGAGTTGTTACTGCGCAAAGACATCATTGAAACCATTGATGACTGACCTGCTCAATAGCTTTCTGAATCCAATTGTTCACATTTAGCCATCTCCAAAAGTGAACCGGTGTCTTGCCGTGGAGCGAACATGCCGCCCTTGATAAACGGCCGGATGAAAAAGCCACTGTTCGGCAGCCCGAAGCGTAATTTCGCGGAATCCGTATCCCGTTTCACTTACCGTCTTGAAACGGCCCGTTTCCCTGTTGTACATTCGCAACTCTTCGATGGTCGCCTCCTCCACCTCGCCGTTTTCAGAAACTATGTAACGTACGATGACTTCGACCCGCACACCATCCCGTCGGGCCTGCGCAGGTGTAACAGGTTCAACGATCCGCCTGACATTGGGCGGCCGGTCTGGCTGTTCCACAATGTCGCCGGGTCCCTCCGGCAGCGGGATTGGCCCAAAATCAGTATCCATATCCACAACAGAAATTTCCAGGTCAAACTCCACGTCCATTATCTCTTCATCGGGGACCGTGACCTCCGGACGCGGCACAAGCGGTGCCACACGTTCTACCGCCGCCTGTTGCCTGGTTTCAATAAACTCGGGCATCAGGATCCGATCTTCATTAAACGAATCGATCGCCAGCCGGCTGTCACCGTCGCCAACAGGCCAGTATCGAAAGAGCATGATAAACAGGATCAGGCAACAGATAACGGCAATCTGAATCCTGAAAAAATAGGCGCTATCACGTCTTTCCATAAAAATTCCAATGCCTCACAATAACTTGTTTCTGTTAGCCGGAGGCCTTCTGTCTGTCACGCGCCCGACCTGTTTATTTATTTTCGTAGGACTGCAAAGCCGCACGGATGAATCCGTCGTGTGCTTCCAGCTGTTTTTCCGCTTCTTCACGACTCACTTTTGCCAGTCCCATCAGCAGGGCAACCTTGACCTTGCCGCCGGATTCCATCATCAGGCGTGATGCTTCATCATAATCGACATCGGTGAACATGGTAATGATGCGCCGCGAGCGTTCCACGAGTTTCTTGTTGGTCAGCATCAGATCCACCATCACGTTTTCATAAACCTTGCCAAGGCGTACCATGGCACCGGTGGATATCATGTTGCAGACCATTTTCTGAGCCGTTGCGCTTTTGAGCCTGGTGCTGCCCATGATCACTTCCGGTCCCACCGGGATATCGATCATGACATCAGCCTTCAGCTCCAGATTCACGCGTTCGGCGGAGACACAGCAGACCATGATAGTCCGTGCACCACGCCGCTTGGCTTCCTCCAGCGTTCCGAGGACATAGGGAGTCCGGCCACTGGCAGCCAAGCCGCAAACGACATCTCTCTCACTAACGTTCAGATGTGCAATATCTTTTTCCCCATGTTCCGGCAAATCCTCCGACCCTTCCTGGGCCACGAACATGGCCTCGCGTCCGCCCGCGATCAGTCCAATAACCTGATCCGGCCTGGTACCGAACGTCGGCGGACATTCGGCCGCATCCAGTACTCCGAGCCGTCCGCTGGTGCCTGCACCGGTATAGATCAGACGCCCCCCCTGAGCCAATGCCTCATGTGCATAGGTGACAGCCTGCGCGATCTGCTCTTTTCTGGAACTCACATACTCGGCGACCAGCTTGTCCTGCTCGTTCATCAGACGGACGATCTCGAGCGGATCGGCCAGATCAATATGCATGGTTTCAGAATTCCTCTGCTCCGTTTCCAGCTTTTTGAGCTGATTGTATAATGCTTGCTTGTCAGACAAAATGAATACTCCTTGTTTTTCGTGATTTCCGGTAGCTTGTAAAATATTTATGTCCCATCAAGGAAATATACGCAAGTTGTGTGAAGCTGTCTTGAAAAAACGCATTTGGGACTAACGGTGGTATTTGCGGTTTATCCACCACTCTGTTCCTGCACGGCCGCTCCCCGAACGGTCACGGCTGCTGTTTTTTCCGGATGCGACTTGCGGACCATGAAGGCCATCTTTCGATTCGTGCACATTACCGGTGTGGCCGTCTTTCTGGTTCCAGGAATTGCCGTCGTGGTTATTTTCATTGTGCAGTAAACCGGCAATAATGGCAACGGGATGGGATAGTGTCTCATTTTGCAGTTCTGTCCCGGTGAAGTGTTCCGGTATGAAGTGGGTGTGGTAGCGGCCTTCCCTGAATGCCGGGTGCTCCATGACATACCGGCAGAAAGGAATGGTGGTCGGACATCCGGTGAGCACGGTTTCATCAAGCGCATGGATCATCCTTGCAATGGCTTGCGTCCGATTGTTTCCATAAACGACAAGTTTGGCCAGCAACGGATCATACTCTGTCGTGATCTGCTGTCCCGCACGGATTCCTTCATCCATCCGGATATTGGCGCCTGCAGCCGGACGCCACGTCTGTACAGTCCCGGTGGCCGGAAGAAACTGTTCCAGTGGATTCTCAGCGCAGATCCGGCATTCAATGGCATGGCCGTGGCGTTTTATCTGATGCTGTTTCCAGGGCAGGGGATGACCCTCGGCCACCCGGATCTGGAGTGCAACCAGGTCGATGCCGGTGATCATTTCCGTCACGGGATGTTCCACCTGAAGGCGGGTATTCATCTCCAGAAAATAAAACCGGCGGTCACGGTCCACCAGGAATTCAACCGTACCGGCACCTGTGTATCCGCAGCTGCCAGCAGCACGCAGTGCCGCATCGCTCATTTCAGAACGAAGCACATCGTCAAGAAACGGGCTGGGTGACTCTTCAATGAGCTTCTGATGGCGTCGTTGAATGGAACACTCCCGTTCAAAAAGGTGCACCATATTGCCGTGGCGATCGGCAAAAATCTGGAATTCCACGTGGCGCGGTTCATCAAGATACTTCTCCAGGTAAATACGATCATCGCCAAAGGCGCTGGCCGATTCCGACCGGGCGGTCTTCAATGCCCCGGACATTTCCTTTTCGGTCCGCACCATGCGCATCCCCTTTCCTCCGCCGCCGGCCGCGGCCTTGACCAGCACCGGAAAACCGATTTCACGGGCTACTTCCAGCGCTTCCTTGTCTGTTGTGACCGATGACCGTGCACCCGGCGGGACAGGCACCCCGGCCTTATCCATGAGTTCGCGGGCGCGGGTCTTGTCTCCCATTTGCCGTATGGCATGCGGTTCGGGACCGATAAATACGACCTTCTCCTTCGCACACGCCTCTGCGAAGTCGGCATTTTCACTGAGAAATCCGTACCCGGGATGGATAGCGTCCGCCTGGCGCTCTCTTGCGACCTGCAGAATCTGCGCCATATTCAAATAGGTTTGCGATACCGTTTTTCCTTCCAGCAGCACCGTTTCATCGGCATAGAGGACGTGGGGACTCTGATTGTCGGATTCCGAACAAACTGCTACGGTCTGCAGTCCCAGTTCCCTGCAAGTCCGCATAACCCGCAGGGCAATTTCACCACGATTGGCGATGAGTATTTTACGGAACATGGCGTTGCAGAATATCCCCCCGGATCTCCCAGGAATGGTCACCGGTTTCGATCCAGTAATCAAATATATGTTCGATCGCCTTGGCCCTGAGTATGTCGCTGAGCATGTAATTCACTTCCAGATTGGGATCGTCAGGTGTAACCACCAGTCGAATGTCCGTGTTGCTGATGTCATCGAGAAGGGTCTTGTCATCCAGGTTGGGAAGGTATTCCAGCGGGTTGTTGTAATAGACGTTGTCGTCAAAGTAGTCATCCATGAACGGGCGGATCTGGAATCTGCCACCGATGGATATGGCTTTCTGGATCTGGCTCGGATATTTTAGCAGAAGATTGACCGCATGGTAACCGCCCATACCGGCACCTGCTGTCATAATGAACAGGTTTTCCGCTGTTTTTCTGATGAAAGGCAGCACTTCGTCAATTACATAGCATTCAAACTGGCGGTGCCGGGCAATCCGCAGGCGCGGTGTCGTCCCGGTGTTGAAAAAACTTTCCTTGTCGATTGAGTCGATGCAGAATATCCGATTGTGGCCATTTTCTATCTGGAAAGAAAGCGCATCAATGATTCCGTTTTTCTCCCATTCGGTCCGCTTTTCACCGTTATCCGGAAAAGCAAGGAGCGGGGTGCCTTCGGTTCCGTAAACCGTAATAGTGGTCTTTCTACCCAGACTGGGGCTTTGCCAGCTGTGATTCGACTTTTCCATCGCAGAGAGATTTGAAAAAAGTGACGTTTTTCTGAGTCTGTTCGGCTGATGGAAAGCTAAAGGATAGCCGGCTATTTTAAAAACTTTTTCCGGGGGGGATGCATTTCAGTAGGAGCGTACCGTGTGCCACCAGACACGGGGAAGTATGGCCATCTTCCTTGTTAATGACAAGTAAGCGCGACGGGTAAACACTTCGTAATCATTTGCTTCGATTTGATCGAGGATTCTTGCATAATTGTGGCGGGCAAGGCGGACAGGGACCTGGCTGTCGTGCGTCAGCATGGGGATGCCCTTGTCGGCACTGACATAGTAGCTGCGGGCGCGGTCGATCTGGAAACGCATCAACTCACGGAAAGCATCAGACATCCGGTGGCCAAAGAGGTCATCCTCCGATACGCCAAATCGGCGGAGATCCTCGGCGGGCAGATAAATGCGGTCACGCAGCAGATCCTCGCCAATATCGCGGAGAATATTTGTGAGCTGCATGGCGATTCCCAGATCCACGGCGTGCTTCAAGGCTGCCTTGTTTTCGTACCCGAAAACCTCACTGATCATGAGTCCGACAACCGATGCCACCTTGTAGGAGTAATCGTACAGTTCTTCAAACGTCTCGTACCGGTTTTTTGTCAGATCCATGGAAACCCCGTCGATCAATTCAAAAGGAAGGGTGATGGCAATATGGTGGCGGCGGAGCACGTCCGAAAAGGCCAACAGAATGGGGTTGTCGGATGGTTCGCCCTCGTAGGTCTGCAGCAGCTTTTCTTTCCACTGTGAAAGCGTCTGTTCCACCTCTTGCAGCTTGACCGGATTCTCCACAATCAGGTCCTCGGCTTCATCCACGAGGTTGTCCAGAAAACGACAAAGTCCGTAAATGGCAAAAATGCTGCGCTGTTTGTGATGCGGGAGGAAACGGGTTGCCAGATAAAATGTCTTGGCATATTTCCGGGTGATGTTGCGGCAGTGTACATACGCATCGCGCAATTCCGGCTCGGTGACCTCTTCAATCACTCCCCTGTGCAGAGAGGTTCGTTCGTAAACCGATCTTATGGACCAGGATGCCAAAGTATCTGTCTTTTATTTTGGTGATTTTTCAAAAAGATAAACAATAAAAGACGATTTCACTTGATTTCGTTCCCCACCAACAGTTTCGTTATCATTCCGCTCTTACCTCCTCTCAGCAGCGAATCCCCGCGTGCTGCTGCAAAGGTTCCGGTACAAGATGCGGGGCGTGACCATGTTCCAGGCGGACGCGGGCAGGCTGGCTGGCAAAGACTGATTTTCAACTTCCCTGTAATTTTTCAGCAGAATTCACTACTTTATATAATTAGGTTCGATTTATTTCTATTGACGATTAAATCAGGAAGGGTATTATGCGGAATACGGTTCTGTTTTGTGAGTCTTCCGGCACGCTGCTCCCTGAAAAAATTATCAAATCTGCACAATCATTCTTGACCGGCTGGTGATATTTACCGCACCTGCACATTTACCAACTCAGAATTTTACGCCTAACAAACGGAATCATGGCAAAAAAGCAAACTATTTATGATGTTGCCCGGGTGGCCAATGTGGCTATCTCCACTGTCTCCCGTGTTCTGAACGGATCCCCCTACGTCTCCGAGGAGACAAAAAAACGGGTACAGAAAGCCATTGACGAGCTCGATTTTCGTCCGCAGGTGAATGCGAGAAAGCTGGCGCGACGTGAAGCACAGATCATCGCTGTGGCCCTGCCGACGTTTACTACTCCATTCTTCAACGAAGTGCTCAAAGGCATCAAGGACCGGCTCAAGGACACTGATCTGGACTTTATCATTTACAACACCGGATCGGCCAGTCCGGAAGAAACACTCAAGATGTTCCTGGATCGCGGTGTTCCGGATGCCCTGCTCATCATTTCGATCAATATCGATGAGCAGATCGGCAATCGGCTCAAAAGTGCCGGCATACCTGTCGTACTTGTTGGTGCGAAACACGATGATTTCAACTACCTGTTCTGGAACAACTACAAGGGTGGATACCTGGCCGGGGAGCATCTGATCAAGCAGGGGTACAAGAAAATCGGCATGGTCCGGTCCCACAGCAAATCCATCGTTGCTGATGACAGGGAGAAAGGTTTCCGTGATGTCCTTGAAACGTACAATCTTCCGCTCGATGAGATTTTTTTCGTCAAAGGCATCACACGCAAACACTCCGGATACAGCGAAGAGGCCGGTTATGAAGCAGTCCAGATCATGAAGGAGCGCGGCGGCCTCCCCGAGGCCATATTCTGCACCAACGATGCCCAGGCCATAGGCGTGATGCATGCGTTGCGGGAGGATAAGCT
>SL_3KL_010_SEDDRAFT_10001902_pt1 | contig 19082 bp, 20 predicted proteins | sample SodLakKL_010_SED_2_FD_10381 | JGI IMG/M metagenome (IMG submission 10381) | reverse complement strand
AAGGAGCGGAAGTTCAATTCGTGATCCCTGCACGGGAAGCTTTTGGGTTCCATCAGCCCAATGAAGTGAGACTGAAGACCTACGAAGAATTCCCCAAGGGCCGGGATCTCGAGAAAGGAAAGTGGGTCATGGCCGCCAGTTCCGAAACGGGCGCCCGGTACAGTTGCCTTGTGCTGGACAAAACGGAGGAAGGTGTTCTTCTGGACTTCAACCATCCCCTGGCGGGGAAAAACCTTCACTACTCACTGAAAGTGGTGCATGTGCGCCCGGCACTTCTGGAAGAACTGGAATACCTGAGGCCCTGCGAACACGGCCGGCAACCGGGCATGCAGGAGACCACCTGATTGGAAAAAGGGTCAAAGGAAGATGGGTGAGGGGCGAACCGTGACAAAACCGATTTCACCTTTCGCCTTCCCCCTTTGGTGAGGCTCCGGTCAGTCGGTTTCGTCCTGCTTTTCAAACCATCGGCAGAAATCATAAAGAGCCTTGGCCCTGGCATCGTCGGTCAAAAGCCCCCTGCAGAGCTCAAAAAGCTCTTTGCGAATGGCCACCGATTCCATTTCCCTCAACTGCTCCTTGAAAAAGCGGTCCACCAGTGCGTGAGATCGCAGTGCAGCCGAACCGAATATGCGGTCCCGAGGATCCTTGGGCTCGGGAAAGGGGTCCCAGTTTTCATAACCGACTTTGAGAACTCTTTCCTGACCTTTCTTGGACATGCCGTCAAAAACTGCCTTCTTCCTGGCCTCGTAGTGATCATCCCGGGTCATGCGTCATCCCCCTGCCACCTCTCGCCCTCTGCAAGGGTGGCAATCTGGCCCCTTCATTGGGGTTCTTTCCAAAACAATTTCAATCGTATCTTCTTAAACTCCCTCGTACTGAAGAGAATCTGAAAATCCTTCAATCCAATGGCTTCACCCAGCTTGCCCGCAATGCGCTCACACTCTTCCACGCTTCGACCGTGAATCATGGCGTAGAGATTGAAAGGCCAGCCGGGACGAGCAGGCCGGTGGTAGCAATGGCTCACTTCCCCATGGGAAGCTAAAACTGCTCCCAGGGAGTCCACTTGCTCTTCCGGACACCTCCACACAATCATCCCATTGGCCTTGAAACCCACCTGGCGATGGTTGAGCACCGCTGCAAATCTGCGCATGATTCCCTGCTGAAGCCACCGCTCAATGAGATGGAGCAAGTCATCTTCCCCCATTTTCAATTTGCGGCCCCATTCATGGAATGGCTTTTCCAGGAGGGGCAGATCTTCCTGGATGCAGCGCACCACGGCTATGTTGGCCGCTGTGGGCTCAAACACACTTCCTTCTTCCGTGGCCCACGAGGAAGAGCGTTCTTCCACAGCATCAGAATCCCCTTCTTCCAGAACATCAAGCACCACGGCCAGCTTGTACTTCTTCAAGGCAGGCAAAATGATGGTCTTCCATCCTCCCGCTTCCTGGGCCAAACCACGGACCACATCTTCCAGAGAGTCCCGGGGAGGCACGGCAATGGTGAACCACATATTGAAGTTTCCGGGCCGAAGATAATTGTGACTCACCCCAGGATAAGCGTTCACGGCAGCAGCGGCTTTATCCAGCTGGGATTCTTCCACTGCCATGGCCACGAGACTGCTTCGATATCCCAAGGCACCCGTGTTGAATATGGCGCTGACCTGCCTGACAAGACCCCGTCCCTTGAGCGCACCAATGCGAGCCATGACCTCTTGCGCATCCGCTCCCAGACTGCCGGCGAGATGGTGATAGGGCCTTGCCACCAATGGAAAGGATCGCTGTATGCGATCCAGCAGCATCCGGTCCAAATTGTCCAATAGGATCACTCCCTCAATGATTGAGTGGTCAAACTCCACTCAATGGGCGGCAAGGGGACAACTGCACAGTAAACCAGCATTCATCACAAGCGCACCCACTATATACTCACCCGCTCCTCATGACAAGCTCGAGCGGCTTTGCGGAAAATCTTTACCTGTGGCTCATCGGCAGCCATTGTGTTATATTCTGTCTCGCTTCATGTTCTCAGAAAAGGGAGCAAGGAAGCGCTTCCATTCTCTCACTGGGCTCTGGCCTGGGCAGCTTCACCCCGAATCCACCCTGCAACCGAAAAGGACCCTGGCTCATGGCGCCCCCTCCCTGCGTTCATCTGCTCATCGCGACCCCTCACGGCAATGTTGCCCTGGGGGAAAGCAACGCCTCTGTGCTCCTCCCCCAGGACGCTCACCAAGACCATCCCCCCCTTCAATATGGTCCCTATCTGCACAGCATCCATCAGTATCTCGCCCAGGATGGATACCGCCCCGTCCTGGAAGCCCTTCAGACCTGCTTTTCCGTTCCCACGCCCCCGCCCCCAGTGGATCATCTGGAGATCATCAGCGAAAAGCATGGCGCACTATATCACGTGGTTCACCTGAACGTCAGGTCAGGAGAACAAGTGGCTTCTTTCGCCCTGAACGTGGCCATCTCCGAGGAACAAAAGGCATTCCTCCATTCGGATTTTGCCCTTCTGAACGAACTCCGCCTCACATACCCCCATGGCCACACCCCCCGAGCCTACCTGAAAGGGGAAGCCCTTTACCGCAACGCCAACCAAAACTCCCTTCTAAGCATGGCCGTCATGATGACCGAATGGCTTGACGGTCACCATGAATTTCACCTGTCTCTTGAAAGACCCGGGGCTCCAGTTCGCATCAAAGTCTGGGATTCCACGGGAAAGGATTCATGGCTTGATACTGAGAAAACATTGACCCTCTACCGTTTGGCATCGGCCATTCTGACGACGTGTCTCCATACGGGCGATTTTCGGCAAATCTATCCCTGGCACCATGCCGCGGGTGATTTTGTCGTCAAGGAGGAAGGGGAATCCCTGAGTGTCAAGCTCATCACGGCCCGTGACTACCGCTGCCTCACCCCCGACGCCGCTGCATCAGGCAACACATGGGCCTGCATCATTTGTTTTTTTCTGAATCTCACCGTGCGCATGCGCCTGGACCGCCTGGACGGAACGGGAGACCTGGCGTGGGCAGACTCCTTCAGCCTTCAGGGAATACTGGAGGGCTTTATCATGGCATGGGAGGAGAAAGCCCTCCGAGATTCTTCCCTGCCCTCTTCCCGGGATGTGCTGGAAGTCCTTGGGGATTTTGATATGGAAGAGTGGACGGCCCTGGGGGAGATTGTGCTGGAGCAGGGCATGGTGGAGCAGGAAGAGCTTCCCTTTCTCAGGACCCGCCTCCATCAGCACCTGGAGGACCTGGAAAAAGCTATACGTCATGCAAAGAGGAATCAACTGGAGCCAGTGTCTCCCGTGATGCGCAAACAATAAAAAAAGCGGGGATTCTTCAGGAATCCCCGCTTTGACATTCAAATCAATGTGATGGATCAGCCTAACACTTGCAAGACCCTGAACTGCACCCAGCCCCTGCACCAGCGACGGGAACTTCTGAGGTCAGCCTGAAACCCGAACCCATGCCGTAACTCACGAAGTCGACGGTGATGTCCTTGGTCTGGCTGTGAAGGTCTTTGTCGATCAAAAGGGTAAAGCCATTGATTTTGAAAACATCGTCCGATTCTTTTGGTTCATCCAGAACCATTGCCAGGGACGGCCCAGCTCAGCCACCCATTTGAAGAAAAACGCGAATGGGAGTGATTTCTTTGTCTTTGAAATAGTCCTTGAGGACTGTTTCAGCCTTTTCGGTGATTTGAATCATCAAATTCTCCTTTCGTTCCAACCATTGTATGACCCCACTGCAGTCATGTTGCGCCAGCTTTTGGGCCCTTCGACCCAACGGGAAGTCACGCTGCCAAAAGTCCTCGTGGGCAGGATGCCTTTTGACTTTGTTCTCTTCGNTTTCTTGCCCGGCGACACAAGAGTCATGGGCGTCGGCATCTGATTAAAAATTATCCTCCATTCTAAAAAGATGCCCCACATCAGAGAACTTAAATTAACAATAAAAGCAGTGACGTCAAGGCTTTTTCATTGTTCTGCCCCCCTCTTTTCCCCTGGCCGCAAAAGGTTGCCGGGAAGCGCGGGTCCTTGTGGAATCAACNCCCATGGCATCAGAATCCTTTTTTTCTTCATTGCTCTTTCTTTTTTTTCATCATCTTCGTACTCTGTGTTTTTATTTTTGCCAAAAGAAACTTCCCTCAATGCCATGATGCTGCATTCAAAAAGAATTGGAAATCCCCATGGATGGAGAACCAAGGCTTCTTTTGTGGGCCTTTACTGAAGAAGAGCGGGATACTCTGAACACTCTCCTGGCCAGAATTGGCGCGCCATCGGCCAAAGCCATCAGGAAAAATCAGGCCATGGTGCCTTTGTCTAAAATCATCCATCAGGACAAGACTGGCGAAATCAGTTATGATTCTGCGGAAAGAGTGCTCCTTTTTTACAACATTCCCCAGCAGGGAGTCATGTTTCTGATCAATTTTTTCAAGCAGCAGAAACTGCCTGCGTGCATCTACGCAGTGGTCACGGAGCACTCCATGGAATGGCCCTTTCATCAGCTTCTTGAACACCTGATTGAGGAAAGGGAATCCTTTGAAAGAAACNTCAGAGAAAGTGACCAGCCAGGTCATTGACATGAGTTGAGCCATGACGCAAAAAAGTGATTCGGCATCTGCCCCCGCGCGGAAAGGCCGATGGCGAAGGCCCGATAAATACCTGTGCGCCACTTGCGGAGAAGAACAGCTTTTCTGCTGGAGCTGCCCCTGCGGGTTCATGATTTGTTCCCATTGCATGGAAGAAAACTTCTGGGGCATGACCTGCAACGGCATCGTGTGGACATGCCCCGACTGTGGCGACACCCGCGGTTTCGGCAACCAATGAATGGATTCGAGGACAAAATTCAAATGGAAAAAAAGCGCATTGTGATCATAGGTGCCGTGGCACTTGGACCCAAAGTGGCCTGCCGTGTGAAACGTCTCATGCCCCAGGCGGAAGTGACCATGATCGACCAGGACGAGTTCATTTCCTATGGGGGTTGCGGCATTCCCTATTTCATTTCGGGTGATGTGAGCGACATTCGCGAACTCATGAGCACCAGCTTCCACATGGTGCGCACACCCCAGTTTTTCGAAGACACCAAGGACGTCCGTGTGCTGGTACGCACCCGGGCCGTCCAAATCGACCGGAAAAGCAAGACGGTCAGCACCCTGAATCTGGACACGGGAGTGGAAGACAAAATTCCCTACGACAACCTGGTTCTGGCCACGGGAAGCACCCCCAACCGGCTTCCCATAGAGGGAGCAGATCTTCCCCAGGTATTGGATGTGACCAACCTGCACACAGCCCTGGCCGTCAAGGAGCGCATCTCCAAAGGGGAAGTGGACAAGGCGGTCATCATCGGAGCAGGAGCCATAGGGTGTGAAATGGCCGAGGCCCTCAGTGACCTATGGGGACTCGAAACCACCATGGTGGAAATCGCCGGCCAGGTGCTGCCCATCATCCTGGACAGGAGCCTGGCGCGCATGGTCCAGCGCCACATGGAAGAAAAGGGAGTTCAAGTCCACCTTCAGGAAGTGGTCCAGAAAATTCTGCCCGGCAACGGCGCCCATGCCGTCCAGGTCGTCACGAGCGAGCGCACCATCCATGCAGACCTGGTGATCACTTCCGTGGGCGTCAGACCCAATTCGGAACTGGCACGAAAAGCAGGACTGGCCCTTTCCCCCAAAGGTGCCATCATGGTCAACCAGAGGCTGCAAACATCCGATCCTCACATTTACGCGGGGGGAGACTGCATCGAAGTGATGCACCTCATCACGGGAAAACCCATGTATTTTCCTCAGGGTTCCCTCGCCAACCGGCAGGGACGGGTGATCGGCTCCAACCTGGCCGGCCGCTTCGCCGCTTTCAACGGAGTGGTGGGAAGTTTTTCCATCAAGATTTTTGACCTGGCTGTCGGTTCCACGGGCATTCCCCTTCAAACGGCCCTGCAGGAGGGATTCGATGCCCAGGACGCCCTGGTCGTTCAGGCCGACCGGGCTCACTTCTACCCCACCCAGGACCTCATGTACCTTCAGCTGACCGTGGACCGAAAGACAAGGCGCGTGCTGGGCGCCCAGGGAATCGGAGCCAACGGGGACGCTCTCCTGGGAAGAATCAACAGCATCGCGGCCGTTCTGCCCCACAAGCCCACCCTGGAAGATATTTCCAACATGGAAGTGGCCTACTCCCCTCCATTCGCATCGGCCATGGACATTGTCAACGCTTCGGCCAACAATGCAGAAAACATCCTGGACGGTCTCAACAAGGCCGTGGACCTGGAGGAATTTGAAAAGTGCTTTCTGCAGGAATGCCGCGATGACTCCATTTGCCTCGACGTGCGGGGAGAGTCCAATGCGGCGCCCTATGTGGCCCATTTCCCCCAGCGGTGGATCAACATTCCCCAGGAAACCCTCAAGCACAAAATGCAGGACATTCCCCGGGACAAACGCCTCTTTGTCATCTGCAACTCGGGGGTGCGTTCTTACGAGGCTCTTCGACAACTGGAAGCAGCGGGCATCGGCAAAGCGGTCAATGTGCAGGGAGGCGTGGCAGCCCTCAAGAAATGCGGACTCGCAAAACTTGAAGAAGATGAAAAAGACCCAAAAAATTGATCCATGGCTCTCTTCAAAACCCCCATGGACTGGTCCCCCCGTTGCCCTTTTCTGGGATCAGTCCCTTGTGTGGGGATTGATGTGTCTCGACACACTCAAGAAATTGAAGATCCCCTTTCACCTCATCACTTCCAGCGACATCCGCGCCGGCGCACTGGATCATCATCGAGTGATCCTCATGCCGGGAGGCTGGGCTTCCCACAAGGTGCAGGCACTGGGCACCGAAGGAAGGAATCGCCTGGAGCATTTTCTGCGCCATGGGGGCACTTACCTGGGCTTCTGCGGAGGCGCGGGATTGGCGCTCTCCAGCCCTCCCTCCCTGGGCCTGGTTCCCCTGAAGCGCAAGAAGCTTCAGGACAGGCTTCCCAGTGCGAGCGGTGAGGTGTGGATCGAGGGAAATCCCCGCCATCCCGCCTGGGCCGGCCTTCCCGGGTTCCTGCCCGTAACGGTCTGGTGGCCTTCCCAGTTTCACAATCCCGCAAAACATGAGGTGACCTCACTGGGCACCTATCGCGCCAGGGGAAAAGATTTCATGGTTGCCGACATATGCGTGGAAAGTTTTGAACAGGCGCACGGGAACAAAAAAGCCCAGGCTTGGCAGCACATGGAAAACACCTACGGCATAAATCTCAACCCGGAAAAACTGATCCCGGACCAGGCCATCATAGAAGCATCCCTCGGCAAGGGACGGTTGATCCTCTCCTACCCTCACCTGGAAAGTCCCGAAGACTCCTGGGGAAACCGGCTCTGCTTCAATCTTTTGAGCTATCTTGACCTCCACGGCGGTGCCCATCTGCCCCACTGGAAAACTTCCAGGCCCGAGGTGGAAAAAACGCCCCGTGCCCCTGTTTCCCGAGAAACCCTCGCCCTGCTCATGCAAGCCCAGGGAATGGCGGACGAGCTGATCCTCATGGGCGAAAAAAACCTCCTGTGGCGCTGGAGAAATCCCTGGCTGCTGAGCTGGAGGCGCGGCGTTCGGGGGCTCGAATACGGGATGCTGACTCTTTCCCTGAAAAACGCCGTTTGTCTGACCCGCCGGCTGCTGCGGAAAGAGTCATCTCCCGCACTTCAGCCATCAAGCTCGGTTCCTGTTCCTGACCTTTTTGAAGATGTGTCACGATTCTGTCAAAAAGCCAGACTTCTGCTCATGGAAGAAAAAACGGCCTCGCAAAACGGAGGGATTTCCAAGCTGAGTGCCGTGAGCAGCCTGGTGGACGATTTAAGGCGGGAGCTTTTCGGTGAAAAAATGAACCATGGCGGTTTGAGCCGCTCCATTTTCGACAGGCTCGACCGCCTCCTCCTGGAACTGCTCCGCGCGCAAGAGACTCTCACCTGAAACAGCGCGCGCATGAGCAAATGCACCACGCCGGCACTGCACCGCGCAAGAAGCGATCTTGCATCCATCGGTCATTGGTGAACCCGTGCTGTCTTCCTTTCCCCCTGTTACGCCAGGAAAGGGCTTTCTTCTCTCAGGGCGAAAAGGGCGCCTTGGAGGGAATCAGACGTTGAATCTGAAATGAATCACGTCGCCATCCTGGACGGGATAGGCTTTTCCTTCCAAACGCACGGTTCCCAGCTTACGGGCCGCCGCATAATCCCCGGCGGCGCGCAGATCTTCGAAAGCCACCACTTCTGCGCGAATGAAACCTCTTTGAATGTCTGAATGGATGTGTCCCGCCGCTTCCAGGGCGGGAAGGCCGCGAGGTATGGTCCACGCTTTCACCTCGTCATCCCCGACGGTGAAAAATGTGGCGAGCTGGAGCAGCCTGAAAGACTGTTGAACGACGCGGTTCATGGCGGACTCTTCAATCCCGAAGTCCTTTTGAAAATCTTGAGCCTCTTCGGCTGCCAGCTGAGCCATTTCCATCTCCAGCTTTCCACGGACCACCATGGCTTCTTCAGAAACCAACTGGGATGAAGGCAGCCGATCGTCTTCGTCCCGGTTATTAAAAATCACCAGGAGAGGTTTGGCAGACAGGAATGTGAAGCCCCGCAATTCGGGCGCTGCAGAAAGATCGGGCCTGGATTTGAGGGGTTGCCCCGAGTCCAGCACTTCCCAGCAGGCGGAGAGGAGCTCCTTCTCCTTTCCCGTGAGCTTCTTGCCTCTTTTTTCCTCCATGGAGAGCTTCTCCAGGCGCTTCTCAACGGTGGCAAGGTCTGCAATGAGAAATTCATCCTGCAGCTCCCTCATGTCCGCCATTGCCCTGGGAGACCCCAGAACGGGGTCTTCGAAGTTGCGCAACACCATGAGAAAGGCGTCCATGGGGCGCATGTGATTGAGGAGATGGGCCATGTATTCCCGCTTGCTTTCGGCGCCTGAGGACATGCCCTGAAGATCCATGTAGGTCACCTGGGCATGAGTTGTTTTCTTGGGATGATAAAGGGCGCTCAGCCATAGGACGCGCTCATCGGGAACGGAAACAACCCCCATGACAGGGGTCACCGCCCCGCCCGCAGGTGCCGACTCCCCGGTGCGTCCCGTGAGTGCGTTGAAAAGGGTCGTTTTTCCACTTCGCCCCAAGCCAATGATTCCCAGTTTCATATATTTGGTCCCTTTGAAAAATCCAAAAATCCGTTGTAACTTTTCAGGCGGTGGAACAAATCTCACCAAAAGCTTGACTTGGGCCACTCATCTTCATAATGCTTTCATTAAAAAGGGCCCGCAGCTGGCAAACCCCGCCGGAGCAGGAAGATACTCAAAGGGTGGGAAAACGTCAACTATTGGACAGCACTGAAATTTTTTTATGGACAAGGCACCCCCTTCTTCCAGCCCCCTTGCCATTCTGCCCCCAAAGGAGGCTCGAAAAATTCTTGCCCTGGCGGCTCTGCTGGCCATCATGCCCAGGCAGGAGGGAACCACGCAGCAAGGTCTGCTTGCACGCGCATCCCCTCTCTCCCTGGACAACTGGACCGCCAGGGCAGAGTGGCTGGAAGAGGAAATACCGTGCAGCATTTCCAGCAAACAGATGCTTCGGGCAGAAAATCTGTTAAAAAGCTGGCAATCCAGGCAGCTTTGGGTGGCAAAATTCACATCAGATGGCAAAACTCTGAAACGGGCGGGTGGCTGCCCCCATTTTCTCTTCGGGCAGGGGCGATTTCCGGGGGATGCCCCCTTGGCCGCTGTCTTCAATTCAAGAAAATCCAGGGATTTGTCTTCTCAAGTGTTCTGGGTGCAAGCGCTGCGCGGTTTCATGGAAATGTGGTCCGCCGGTGGCCCGGTTCTGGCCTCCAGCCTGGGGACCCTCACCCACGACATGGTGACTCATGTGGCCATTTCCCGCTCCATTTCCACTGTACTCGTGGTGCACAGCTCTTTTGACAACCTGGAAAACCTTGATCAGGAACATGGTTTTTCCAAAAAGCTGGCGCCATTGGCCACGCTCACCTGCCGAGCTCCCGGAATGGTCTGCTCCAAAAGGGATCTCATGCTTTGCAGAGACCACCTTCTGGCAAACCTGGCCCATGAACACTGCATTCTGGAACTTCGCCCGGAAGGGAACCTGCACCGCATGCTTCGTGAAATGCACCCAAGTGATTCAAAATCCCTTCGCTTCGCAGTCCCGGCCCATGGGAGCCAACCCATGAACCTTCACGAAACCATGGCCCATTCCATTTCCAAGAGGGCAACCCCCCTGTTCATCGACGCCATCCCCAAAGATCCCCTTGAACCACCGTCAAAGGCCCGCCCCCTGCGTGACCCCTCTGACCTTTTCTCCCCTCCCGAAGCCTGGAGCGCCTACCTTTATCACTATACCAGGAGTTGCTGGGGCCCCTGGCCGGGACAGTCCTACGAAGATTACCTGGAAAACCTCTTTGAGGGGCGAAGGGGTTCGGGCCACACAACCCTGGACACCCTCGTGCGCATTCTCACGGAAAAACGCATTCGAGCCTCCTCCAAAACCATAAGAGGCACCATGCCCGTGATCTCCTGGACGGTGCACGCCCCATCACAACTGTCTCAAATCCGTCATTGGAATAAGGCTCTCATGAGATGGACCTTCGAACCTTACGGGATTGCGGTCCTCAAGAAACGCCTCAAGGCCCTGGGAGCCAAACCCACCATCTATGCCCCTGGAGACGCTTTTGAGCGCCTGAAGCAACCGGATCGGTACCGCTTTCAAAAACACGAACCTCCGGACATTTGCTGGCGCCATGAACGCGAGTATCGCCTTCCAGCTGACCTGAGGCTCGATGAGCTTCAAGAGGAGGATTTCTTTGTCTTTGTTCCCAAAAGAGCCGATGTTTTCCACCTCAAGGACCATAGCCCTCACCGGGGGCGAGTGGTGATCACCCCGCACGTCCGGAGAGCAGATCAACGGCCCGTCGGCTCACACCCCCTTGAGCAAAGGCTTCGCAGGGGCTGATCTGTTGATGCTTTTCTAAAGCGCACCCGGCGGCCGTTAATTCACCTGACGGAGGAAACTGACCATGACGCCAAAAAGACTGCTCCACTTTCTCGCACTCCCACTGCTTCTGGGATTGCTTTTCCTTTGGGGGCCACTTTCCCCTGCAACCGCCTTCCTGCCGGAGGACTCAAAAACCCATGCGGCCTGGAGTTCCACCGAGCCCCCCGTGAATCTGGAACACATCTTTCAAGGAGAAATCAACAGAAGAGGAAGGCCCGTGGGCTATCATTCCAGACCCGGCGGCGAGGATCCCCGGGATGCTCGAGTGACCCGGGTCACAGCGGGACCCAACAGGGCCGGCGTGTATGAAACGACAGTGGAAATACGCACCCCCGCCGGGGAATGGCTCAGCAAGCGCTCCACTTTTTTCCCCGACCACATGAGCCACGAAGAAGTCCTGGATGCCATTCTTCATGCCTACCACAACCGAACGTCCCTGGAGTCCAACCGATTCACGGGCCCCTCGGGAAGAAGCTTTGAGATCCGCGGCTATCTTCTGCCCAATGGAAGCATCAACACGGCTTTTCCACTCTACAGGCGGGACCGTTGAATCTTTTTCAAACTTTTCAGACAAAAAGTGAAACAATGAATGGAAACAAAGGGAGGTTGAAGATTCACCCTGGAAAGGAGGGCACCCTGAAGGCTGCCACAGACAAAGGCCGGGAACTGCTGGGCAGGTACCTGGAGGAGGATGTGCAGGAAAGTTCCTCCCACTGCCATGAACTCCTCGCCGCCATTGAGCGCATTGCTTCGATGGATGAGGAAAGGTGGGAGCAAACGGGCAATGCTCACACGGTCATCCTTGAGAAAGATGGAGCCACCATCGAGAGCGAAATGGACGAAGGGTGTGAACCTTTGCATTTGACCCTGGATGAATTCCGCGTGGCCGTGCAGACCTGGCTTGCATCCATTGTTCGCAGGGAAGGGGCTTCATGAGGGGATCTCCATGGGTCAAAACCTGGTGACCCCCAATGGATAATCCCTCAAGCACTTCTTTCCATTTGTCGTCAGTGCCGATTTTTATATCAACGCAAGCCAAAACAAAAGGGAGGCACCAGCATGAGCTTCACTTTGACTTCCAGCGCATTCACGCACCAGGGCGAAATCCCCGTAAAATATACTTGTGACGGTGAGGATCTTTCTCCTCCCCTGTCCTGGAAGGGTTTGCCTGACGGCACAAGGAGTCTGGCGCTCATCGTGGATGATCCCGATGCGCCAGACCCCAAGGCCCCCAAAATGACCTGGGTCCACTGGGTGCTTTACAATATTTCTCCAGCGGCGGCGGGCCTGGAAGAGGGAGTTGCCCAAAGGAACCTGCCCCAGGGCACCTTGCCAGGCCTCAATGACTGGAAGCGGACGGGATATGGAGGCCCCTGCCCTCCCGTCGGACGCCACCGATACTTCCATAAGCTCTATGCCCTGGATATAATTCTAGGCGACTTGAAAAAACCCACCAAAAAGGAACTGGAGCGTGCCATGCAGGGACATGTCCTTGCCCAGGCAGAGTTGGTGGGAACTTATGAAAGAGTCCGATGATCTTCCAGACTTGTTCTGGCTGAGGGGTTTGGAGTGCCGCCCGTGAACCGGGGCATCTCCAAGCCCACAGAGTATTCATCTTTTCCCAAGAATATAGATAGACTTGCCATAAGGAGTGACAGACCATGGCTGATGCCAGCAATCCCCAAAGGAAGAAAGCGCCCGGGGAGGGAAGCGGTTTCCACCTGCAGTGCCACAAGTGCGGACAGGAACTCCCCTTGCTCCACCCTCACATCATGGTCGAAAGAACCGATGACGACGAAAATCTGATTTGTGAATGGTGCTGGGAAAAGTTCTACCGTGGTATCCAGTGAGAAGTCATCCCTTTGCCCATGAACGGAAAAAGCCCTGCGAATGTGATTCGCAGGGCTTGGAGTATACACTGGAAGTATCCAGTCATTGTTTCATAAAGGCTGCCTGACTCTGCAACCTGTTGAGTTCGTTTGGCGTCCCCAACCGGATTTGAACCGGTGTTGCCGACGTGAAAGGCCGGTGTCCTGGACCGAGCTAGACGATGGGGACGCAGAGTGAAGACGCTTTTATCGCATGCCTTGATCGTTGTCAAGACATTTTGTGGGTTGGTGGGCCGTCCGCGGCTCGAACGCGGGACTCTCTGCTTAAAAGGCAGATACTCTACCTACTGAGTTAACGGCCCAGCCACCTCCTGACAAACAGGAATTGCCCTTGTAACATGGCCATCCAGGCCTGTCAACCCATAGTTCACGGGAAGGATCTTGAAAAGCTGACGACACCCACAGTTCAGGAACAATCCCCATAAACCATCCCTCATTCAGGCTGGCAATTTTCCCCCTTCCGCCAGTGAAACCAGTGATTCCCGGTCCAGCACGCGAATGGTTTTCCCTTCCACCTGAATGATGCCCTGCTGGGTCATTCGACCGAGAATTCGGGACAGGGTTTCAGGAATTGTCCCGAGCAAAGCGGCCAATTGACTTTTGGTGATTTCCAGTTCAAATGCGTCCTTTCCCGCATGCCGCTCTCCCAGGTAGAGCAAGTGCGCCGCCAGTCTGCTGGGCACCTCCTTGAGGGAGAGATCCTCCACCATGTGGGTGAACCTTCTCAGGCGCAGGGAGAGAATGCTGAGCATGTTGAGAGCCAGCGTGGGCTGCTCCTTCAGCAGTTCCACAAAAGCATCCCTCGAAAAAAAGAGCATCACCCCCTTTTCAAGAACTTCCGCATGGGCCGGATAGCTGCCCCCCGCAAAAACGGGGACTTCCCCAAAAACTTCTCCTTCACCGAAAATGTGCAGAATCTGTTCCTTTCCATCCAGGGACACCTTGTAGATTTTCACACGGCCCGAGATGACCGCATAAAACCCCGTGGCTTTTTCCCCCTCGTGAAACAGCATTTCGCCTCTGGCCGCCGTTTTTGCTGAGGCAACCCCCGCAAGATCCCGCAACTGATCCTGGGGAAGACCCTCAAAGAGGGGCACTTTCGACAACCGCTCCAAAAGTCCTCCCCTGTCCTCTTCCTCCAAAAACTTCATGGCCCCTCCCCTTTCAACCTGGGTTTCAAACCTTCCCTGAAGCCCTCAGCCCCAGTCCCTTCTTCCGGCGGGCCTCCCATGAGGGCATACCGGCTCCATCAGGGACCTTTATGCTTCTCCAAGTTTGCACTATAATGATTTTCAGGTCCGTGCAGGAAAGAATTTCCATACCCGCTCCTCATTTCACAGCCGGCATCAATTCGCCTCCATCTCCCCATGGAATTTTCCCATGAGAAGTGAAATCCTTGACATGGGTCAAGGTCTCTTTCCAGGGGAAACGGTATGATCCTTTCCAGGATGAAGCAAAAAAAGCAGGAAAACCCCTTTGAAAAGCTCGGCCAAACCACTTTCTAAAAAAGGAGATGAAGCATGTTTTGTTACCAGTGTGAACAGACGGCAAAAGGTGAAGGTTGCACCAAAATCGGCGTGTGCGGCAAGCAACCCGAGGTGGCTGCAATGCAGGACCTCCTGGTCCATGCCCTCAAGGGTCTTTCCCTGTACGCAGTGGAAGGCAGAAAAGTGGGCGTGGTGGATGACGCGGTGAATGTGTTCATCTGTGAAGCTCTCTTTTCCACCCTCACCAATGTGAATTTTGACCCCGCTGATTTCGTCAACCTGATTGGCAGAACCGTGGAAACACGTGAATCCCTCAAGGAAAAAGTGAAAGCTGCCGGAGGGAAGGCAGACTTTTCAGAAGCGGCGGCCAACTTTCAACCCGAATCCACCCTGGAGGGCATGGTGGCCCAGGGAGAAAAGGTTGGACTCAAGTCAGACCCAGCCATTGACCCTGACATACTTTCTCTTCAGCACACACTTCTGTTCGGCATCAAGGGCATTTCCGCCTACGCTGACCATGCGCAGATCCTAGGCCAGAAAGACGATGCCGTTTTCGCTTTCGTCCAGGAATCACTGACGGACATGCTCAACAAAAACCTGACCCTCCAGGACTGGCTGGGCAAGGTTCTCAAGTGCGGTGAGATGAACCTGCGCACCATGGAGCTTCTCGATGCAGCCAACACGGGAGCTTACGGACATCCCGTTCCCACAAAGGTTCCCCTGGGCGCCCGGAAGGGAAAAGCCATCCTCGTTTCAGGCCACGACCTGAAAGACCTGGAAGAACTTCTCAAACAAACAGAGGGCAAAGACATCCACATCTACACCCATGGAGAAATGCTGCCCACCCACGGCTATCCCGAGCTCAAAAAATATTCCCACTTCTGCGGCCATTACGGCACGGCCTGGCAGAACCAGCACAAGGAGTTCGGCAAATTTCCCGGATCGATTCTCATGACCACCAACTGCATACAAAAGCCTCAGGCCTCTTATGAAAAGAACATTTTCACCTGTGGCCTGGTGGGTTGGCCCGGCATTCCCCACATCTCCAACCGTGATTTCAGTCCCGTCATCCAAAGAGCCCTTGAACTCCCGGGCTTTCCTGAAAACGAAAACGGCAAATCGGTGATGGTGGGATTTGGGAGAAATTCGGTGCTGGGAGTGGCGGACAAAGTGATCGATGCGGTCAAAAACAAAGCCATTCGCCATTTTTTCCTGGTGGCGGGCTGCGATGGAGCCAAGCCGGGACGCAACTATTACACGGAATTTGTGGAAAAGGTCCCCAAGGATTGTGTGGTGCTCACTCTGGCTTGTGGAAAGTTCAGATTCTTTGACAAGGACCTGGGAGACATCGGGGGCATTCCCCGGCTCCTGGATGTGGGTCAGTGCAACGACGCCTACTCGGCCATTCAGATAGCCGTGGCACTCTCCAAGGCTTTCAATGTGGGAGTGAATGACCTGCCCCTGTCCATGATCCTTTCCTGGTACGAACAAAAGGCCGTGGCCATTCTCCTCACCCTGCTCCACCTGGGAATCAGGGACATTCGGCTGGGACCTTCCCTCCCGGCGTTCACAAGCCCCAACGTTCTGGATGTGCTGGTGAAGAACTTTGACATCAAACCCATCTCCACTCCCGATGAAGATCTCAAGGCCATTCTGGGCTAGGGGGAGAAACACTGCACGTTGACAAAACAGGGTGGGGCCGGGCGCGGCGCAGGCCCGGCCGCCCCTCTCTGCATTGCCGCAGATGAGTGACAACACCCGGAATCCATAAAATGGAGGAGCAAGGTGCAAATGGCCTTGTCAGCTGTTCCTTGATTGAAAAGATCGCCATTTTGAAGGGAATGAACCTTGAAGCCACAGGTTCTTGAAGATTTATGACACCGGAGTTTTCCAGGAAGACTGATCCAGCATTTTCCTGCAAAGCCTCGCGAGAGGAGACGAGCCCATGAGATGCCCTGGACAGGACAGCAGGAACTGGCAGCCGGGAGCGATTTTCGAAGCGGAGTGCCCCAAATGCGGCGCCCAAGTGGAGTTCTTTAAGGATGAACCCACCCGCAGATGCAGGAATTGCGGCCACAAGTGCCTGAATCCCAAAATGGATTTCGGGTGCGCCGCTTATTGCAAGCACGCCGATCAGTGCCTGGGAGATCTGCCACCGGAGTTGCTCGCTCAGCGGGAAAACCTTCTCAAGGATCGAGTGGCCCTGGAAATGAAAAAGTATTTTCATAAGGACTTCAAACGAATCGGCCATGCGGTGCGTGTGGCCCAAATAGCCGAAAAAATCGTTGCCCTTGAGCAGGGGGATCCCGCCGTCGTGCTCATGGCAGCTTATCTTCACGATATAGGCATCCAAGAGGCGGAGCGGAAGCACAACAGCAACGCCCCCGTCCATCAGGAAAAGGAAGGACCTCCCATCGCAAGGGATATTCTCTCAAGGCTCGGTGCCCGTGCAGACCTTGTGGACGAGGTCTGTGACATCATCGGCCATCATCACCATCCCCGCAGCAAGGAGACCCTCAACTTCAAATGCCTTTATGATGCGGATCTTCTGGTCAATCTGGAAGAAAAGCAAAAAGAGAACCCCGCTGAAAAAGAGAGGCTTAAAGGGGTCATTGCCAATAGCTTCCTCACGGAATCGGGAAAAAAGCTTGCCGAGGAACTGCTTTTGGGATGAACCACATCGATGCTCAAAGAACGGCCCCCTTGAATTTGAATTGGCACATGGGGCATGGGAGATAATCATGGAAATTCAGAGAAAAATCATAGAAATCGACGAAGAGCGCTGCGATGGCTGCGGCCAGTGTGTCATGGCATGCGCCGAGGGGGCCATAGAAATCATCGACGGGAAAGCCCGCCTCGTGAAGGACTCTTACTGTGACGGTCTGGGGGCCTGCCTGGGCGAGTGCCCTCAGGATGCCCTTCGCATGATCGAACGGAAAGCGGAACCTTTCGACCACGCCGCAGTGGAAGAGCATTTGAAAAGAAAAGATGCGGAGCCAAAACATCCATTTCCTTCTGCAATGGGGGGATGCCCTTCCGCTCAGATGCGCTTCTTCCATAGAGAAGCAACAACGGTCGCGGACGCCCTGAGCAAACAGGACAGGCAGTCCGCCCTGGGGCACTGGCCTGTTCAAATCCGCCTGGTGCCACCCAACGCCCCCTTCCTCAAGGGAGCAGACCTTCTGGTGGCCGCCGACTGCGCCCCTCTGGCTTACCCTGATTTTCATGAAGATTTTCTTCAGGGAAAGGCCGTGATGATTGGTTGCCCCAAGCTCGACAACACGCAGGAATACGTCGCCAAATTCACTGAAATCTTTCGAAGTGCCGGCATAAGAAGCGTCACCGTAGTGGACATGGAAGTGCCCTGCTGTTCCGCCCTGCCCAGGATCGTGCAAAAGGCCATGGAACTGGCCCAAGAGAAAGTGCCCATGGAAGAAGTGATCATTGGTGTCACAGGAAAGATCATCAAAAAAAAGAACCTGGCAGCCTGAACCTTTTCCTCATGGAATATCCTGCATTTTGCAAAAGGAGCGCGGAAGCGCTCCTTTTTCGTTCAAGGCATTCACCCATCGATCCGATCTGTGGAGTGCGTCATGTGAAAAACCGCTTTTCTTCTCGAAAATTGTGCCCTCAACGTATATTTCATCCTTGAAAAAACGAAATGGATGAACCATATTGGTATTCCGTGTGTCTTTCAGCGCCCCTTCCCAACCAGTAGCGAGATGATCATCATGAATATTCACTTCGTCCATGATCACCGAGCAAAACTTCTGGTATACCTGCTGGTTTTGGCTCTTGCTCTCCTGGCCGGCGGCTGTGGAAAGAGTCAACTGCACACAGGGTATTCGGACGCACGGACCGGTGATCGAACATCCCCTTCAAGCTATCGAGGGATGCCCACCCAACCGTTTCCTTCGGCTCACATCACGGCCGTGGCCGAATGCCCCGTTCCTCCGGATCCGGTCACCCACCGCACCGTCACCCACGAAGTGGCTCCCCTTGAAACCATCTGGCGCCTCTCAAGAATGTACGATGTTCCTGAGGAGTCCATCTATCTGGCCAACAATCTGAAACCGGGAGAAACCATTCACATTGGCCAGAAGCTGCTCATTCCCAATGCACGCCCTCTGCGACACGTGATTTCACTTTATCCCAATGAAAGGTGGCGATACATCATCATTCACCACACGGCATCGGACATGGGAAAAGCCCTTCTCATCAACAACTACCACCATGACCGCGGCTTCTGGAACGGGCTGGGTTATCATTTTGTCATCGGCAATGGCACCCTGGGAAAACTGGATGGGCAAATCGAGGTTTCCCCCCGATGGATCAAACAGCTTCAGGGAGCTCACTGCAAGGCGGGGGGCATGAACGAAAGAGGCATCGGAATAGCCCTTGTGGGGAATTTCAATGAGCACCATCCCACTCAGGCACAGCTGGATTCCCTTTCCTATTTGCTCAGACTCCTGACAGACTATTACAAGATCCCATCGAGCAGGGTCATGGGCCACAGAGACGTGGAAGGAGCCAGAACCGATTGCCCCGGCAAACGCTTTCCCTGGCCCACCATTCGTCAATGCCTGGCCCGGTAGCTGACCAGAAAAAAACACAATTCCTTAAATCAGCAGCATTCCAATCCTTCCTCTTCAACAAGTTTTGTTGTCCTGCCTCAGAAATTATTCTATATATGAAGATTCCATTGAA
>SL_3KL_010_SEDDRAFT_10001901_pt1 | contig 19086 bp, 19 predicted proteins | sample SodLakKL_010_SED_2_FD_10381 | JGI IMG/M metagenome (IMG submission 10381) | reverse complement strand
GTTTCCGGAAGGTGCTGGACCCCGATCACCCCGTCGGAGAGCAGGCAGGCCGTATAGATGGCATTGCGTAACTCGCGTACATTTCCGGGCCAGAGATGCTTCTCCAGGGCCTCTACAGCCTCATCTGAGAAGGTCCGATCCTGACCTTCACGCTGGGTGACCTCGTCGAGGAAGCGCTGGGCCAGAAGCGGAACGTCTCCGATCCGCTCCCTGAGGGGAGGCAGATTCACGCTGAGGACTTTCAACCGGTAATAGAGATCCATCCGGAGCTTGCCCTCGTCGATTGCCTCCTCCGGCCTCCTGTTCGTCGCGGCCAGGATGCGCACTTCGACCTGGCGTTCTTCTTCAGCGCCAATCCGGAGAACCCGTGACGTTTCCAGGACCCTCAGGAGCTTGACCTGGAGCTCGGCGGGCATCTCCGTGATCTCGTCGAGGAAGAGCGTTCCCCCGTCAGCCTGCTCGAAGTACCCTCGGTGCGTTCCTGTGGCGCCCGTGAAGCTCCCTCGCTCATGGCCGAACAGCTCGCTCTCCATCAGGCTCGGGGAAATGGCACCACAGTTGACGGCTACGAAGGGGCCTTCGCGTCGAGGGCTGAGGTCGTGTAGCGCCCACGCCGCCAACTCTTTCCCGGAACCGCTCTCCCCCACGATCAGCACGGGCGCGTTTCGTGGACCGGCCAGGGCCAAACGTCGAAAGACTTCCTGCATGACGGGTGACTGGCCCACCAGCGGTCCACAGTGCCCAGCGTCGATACCCTTCCGCCACTCCCGTATCCGTGTTTCCAGGCTATGTGCATCGTCCAACTCGCGCACCAGGCCCTCCAGACAGGTCTGGGTGACCGGAGCGCTGAGGAAGCTCAGGAGCGGATGTTCGAGCACCCGTTGGGCGGCCGTGAGCGCTCCCTTCCTGGCGATCAGCGCCAGCTTGCAGCCGCTGGGGACCGCATCGAACAGTTCGAAACCGACGCCATCCCGGAGGCGAAGGTCCGTGAGGACCAGTTCATATTCCTGATTCTTCAGCCTCTCGACCCCTTCCTCGACCGTGTCCACACAATCGATCTGGCGCGAAAGGGCCTCGCACATCCCCGCGAGATCAGCTCGCAGACCACTGTCACCGATGGCGATCAGGATCCTGGACATCACAGTCCTTGTACCGAAATGAACCACGCGTACTCCCGAGGAACGCGGGATCTGGAGCCGTCGGGCATCTGGATCTCCACCCCTGAACTGTCCTGGGTAAGGCACTCGAGCACCGCACCGTCCCGGATGCCAAGCCCGTGGCAATAGCTACGAACAGTCCCAAAAAGCACGCTTTCGACCTGAACGGCACAGCCTGCCTGGACGATGGCGAGACTTCTGCGCCAAGGCCATTGCGAAATGGTGGACATGGAAATCTCCGGTTATCAAAGCGTTAGGAGGGACCCTCACATTACCAGGGAGATGGTCGTGGCCACTATCCGGAATGCTACGGACGGTGTGGGGGATTTCCCGTACACCGGCTTGTCAGGCTTGCATGCCGGGCTGTAGGAGTTGCCTGGGCAGCTTCCGCCAGAGGGGCTCGAGAAGAGCTGACTCCCCAGGGGAAGTTCGATCAGGGGCCCGGGGCCAATTCGACCATGGCTGAACGACCACTCCGGGTTTCAAAGATCGCGCAGGGAAGTGCAGGAAGATATCGGACGATCGGGTGAATCACGCCTAACCCGCGGAAGAACCAGGAGCGGACCGTGACCGCCACTCGAAAGGACCAGAAGGCTGTTGAAGTAGTATAGGTGCCACCGTTGGGAACGCCAGGGTTCTCCGGGGGCTTCAGCGGGACCTCTCGACGGCCCTTCAGCGGGCGTTCTACGAGTTTGTGCGGCTCGAAACGACCCAGGAGCGGCCGCCCCAATACCATGTCCTCGGCCGGAGGGCCGTTCTGCAGGTCGCCTGGGAGGCCGACCGGACGGTCGCGGACGTGGCCCAGACCTTCGATTTCCTTATGGGGGTCACACCCAGCAATCTACGGGAGACGTGGGAGGGATTCCGTGCTTCCGGCTTCGAGCAGGTGCCGAAGTTCCGCTATCGACCGTTCACCTTCGATCCGGCTCTCCTGAAACGAACCCTCTACGACATCGACCTCGATCCCCTCGAGGATCCTGCCCTCGCCGATCTCTTTCGGGACAAGCGCAACGAGCTGGATCTGCAGCTCACCATGCTGGAGAGCCGGGAGAGCTCCCGGTTCCTGTACGGTAGCTTGCAGCTCTACGGAGGGATCGAGCAGCCCCTGCGAAGAATTGCGGAGGGCCTCCTGGATGGTGTTTCTCCAGACGAAGACTCACCAGAGGCCGGGGAAGGTGGGGACGAAGCTGTATTGGACGCCGAGGGCTTTGCTCGCCTGGCGAGAGCGGAGGTGGAGGCCTATCGGGCGAGCGTCCCGGATCTCGCTCCGACGATCGAGGTCTGCGACGATGTGACCAGCCTGATGGTCTCACGAGGGAATCTTCTGATCTCGCCCGAGACACGAATCTCTCCTTCCAGGGCTTCGGCGCTCATCCAGCACGAAGTTGGCACTCATGTCCTGACGTATTTCAACGCCACTCGGCAGCCGCTTCGCCTCCTTCAGTGCGGACTTTCCGGGTATGAGGAGCTACAGGAAGGGTTGGCGGTCATGGCCGAGTTCCTCGCAGGAGGCTTGAACCACGGGCGTCTCCGGCTTCTCGCCGCACGCGTACTCGCCTGTGACTGCTGTGTGCAGGGCGCGAGCTTCGTCGAGACCTTTCGGGTGCTCCATCACGGGCACGCCTTTTCGCCTCGGACGGCCTTTCAGATCACCATGCGCGTGTACCGGGGAGGTGGCCTGGTGAAGGACCAGCTCTACTTGAAGGGCCTCAGTCGCCTTCTCCGTTATCTGGCATCTGGTGGTGTCCTACACTACAGCCCCTGTGGGTGGGAAAGCTCGGCTTCGAACACATCAAGGTGATCAAGGAGCTCCTCTGGCGGGAGGTGCTCACGCCTCCTCTTCTGGAGCCCCGATTCCTTGAGATGGACGGTGCCCGACAGAAGCTGGAATTCCTGCGCGAAGGCGCGTCCGTTCTGGATCTGATATCGAAGGAGGAGACATGGAAATTGGCTTCGTCGTATACGATCCGTGGACCGAACGGCCGGAGTATACCACGACGCACCTGGCTCTGACTGCGCTCCAGCGAGGCCATCGTGCATGGTTCATCGGGGTGGGAGACTTCGCGAGCGATCCGGACGACCAGCTACGCGCGCGAGCCGTCGGCGTGGGTCGCAAGCGTCATCGATCCGCCAAGGCCTTCCTCAACGAGCTCCAGGGTGATAAGGCCGTGCAGGAACGCATCCAGATGAGCGACCTCGATGTCCTCCTCCTCCGGAACGATCCGGCTGGAGAAACAGAGGAACGACCCTGGGCCCAGGCCGGAGGGATCATCTTCGGTCGTATGGCTCTACGTGAAGGAGTGCTCGTCCTCAACCATCCTGACGGGCTCGCCAAAGCGATTACCAAGACCTATTTCCAGGACTTTCCATTTCACATTCGCCCCCGCACCCTGATCACTCGCGACGTGGACGAAATCCGCGAGTTCGCGGCTGCGCAGAACGGGCGGCTTGTACTCAAGCCGCTCCAGGGTTCAGAAGGACAGAACGTTTTCGTGGTCCGGACAGAGGAAGAGAGTGTCAACCTCGGCCAGATGGTCGAGGCCATCGGCCGGGATGGGTACATCGTGGTTCAGGAGTACCTGCCGGCGGCCGAGAACGGAGACATCCGGATGTTCCTGATGAACGGAGAGCCGCTCGAGCAAGATGGCATCTATGCCGCCTTCCGCCGCGTGCCGGCGAAAGGAGAGGCTCGCAGCAACATACACGTGGGAGGCCGGGCCGAGCCGGTCGAGATGACCGACGAACTTCTCGAGATCGCCGAAGTGGTGCGCCCGAAGCTGATCCAGGACGGGATGTTCCTGGTGGGTCTGGACATCGTCGGGAGCAAGCTGATCGAGGTGAACGTGTTCACTCCCGGGGGACTCAATTCAGCCGAGGTGCTCCAGAAGGCGGCATTCACCCAGAGCGTGGTCGAGAGCCTCAAGCGAAAGATTGAGCACAAGGCTACCAATGGAGGTTCCGTCAACGACACGACCCTCGCCACGTTGTGACCGCCAGTTCCTGGCCGACCCCTCGTCCAGTACCGTGGCCGCAGGATGGAAAATGGAAACTGGTTCAAATCCGTTCGTAGATCCTACCCACTGAAGCAAGACGTCGACCCGATCGAAGTGGGGCCAGCAGGTCTCGGTTTCCGATTCCACACAAGGACTTCACCCGGCCGCTGGCGAACGGCGCCCCTCCTGGTCCGGCTGTTGCACTGAATGGGGGAGCCGGCGAGTGCCTCCGTGGTAGGGAAGGCTCGACAGGTTTCCGGCAATCAACGTTCGTCGGTCGAAAAGGAGACAGTACCATGCTGACCTGGGCCATCGTCTTTCTTGTTATCGCTCTGATTGCGGGATTCTTCGGCTTTGGTGGAATGGCTACGGCCGCCGCCGGAATCGCGAAGATCTTGTTTTTCATATTTGTCGCGATCTTCGTGATCATGTTGATCATGTCGTTTGCCGGAGGGGCAGCAGCCTGACCCCGATTCCGTGCGGCGGGATAGGTCGATGAGGCGAGTAGGGTGGGCAGGCCACCTGGGGTGGACGCCGAGGACTTTCCTCGAACGCTGCGTCAGCGGGATAGTACCGGGATGAGCGTTGCCGCTCGCGCCGTCAACCGAACCCCAGACAGGTTCTAGGCAGGAAAGTGCACGCCTACCGAAACAGTGTCAGATCCGCGGGCAATGTCGAGCGTCGTCTCGAGGCTCGAAGCACCTGGTAGATCGATCTCGATGTCCGCGCCACCGCCGTTCCCCGCGATCAGGAAAAAATAGATCGCGATGGCCACGAGGAGGATAATGGCGAGAATGCCCACGATTGCTACCACGTTTGAGTTGTCTTGGCTCATGGCTCCAGTCCCTGTTTTCTTCCTGCGTGTCTGTTCGTCTCCATGCGTCCGGAGCCAACGTGCCCGGGCGCCGCGACGTGATGATCACCGATTCCTTCTGGCCAGCCGAGAATGACGGGCAGCGTCACCCGCGACGGCCCGGCAGCGCAGCGTGTTATGTGCTTGCGCGATCCTGCCGTGTGGCGCGTCTTCCCTGGTACTTCAGAGCAAGCGTCGTGCCTCCATCTTGGTGTCGGTAACTCCCAAGGCCTTGGGAGTACCTTGGCCGCGGGATGGAAATCGGGGCGGACCGGTGTGCAATTTTTTCACATGGAAACCCGGGACCGACCGTTTCGGGAGTGTCCCGGGGGTTACCATCGCTGGGATCGAGCCGTCGTGGCTCCCAGAGGGACTTCACATGGGAGAGGGTGAGGGGGCGCATCCGAACATGGGGCACCGCCAAGCCCCCCGAACTCCTGAGTGAGAAGCATGACCCACGACGACGCCGGCGTTCGGAATCTCGAGCCGTGATCCTCTGGTTCGTCCTGATTGCCCATGTCCTCGGGCTCGCCTCGGCCCTGTCCGTCCTCATGTCCGGCCGGACGCCCCGGGGGACGGTCGCCTGGATCGGGGCTCTCGTGCTGGTCCCATATCTGGCCGTACCCCTCTACTGGCTGTTCGGAAGGTACCGTCTCCCGGAGTACTTGACGGCCCGCCACGGGGAGGAGTTTCCGGTGCTCGCAGGGATCGAGGACATCCTTGCGGGAAGGGAACGGACGCTTCCCGAGAGCGCTGCGTGCCCCCCATCATTCTCAGTGCTCGAGCGCCTTGCTGGTCTCCCCTTCGTCGGCGGTAACGAAGTCGAGGTTCTGGTGGACGGGCCAGCCACCTTCGAAAGCCTCTTTTCCGGGATTGACGCCGCCTGCGACTACCTTCTCGTGGAATACTACGTCGTGAAGGACGACGCCACCGGCCGGGAGCTGCGAGATCGCCTCGCCCGAAAGGCCCGTGAGGGTGTGGATGTCCACTTCCTCTACGACGAGATCGGGTGCTACGGGCTCTCTGACGGGTTCCTGCGCCCGCTCTCGGAGGCAGGAGTCCACGTGCAGTCGTTCGGCGCGGGGAGGAAACTCGGAAAGCGACTCCAGCTCAACTTCCGGAACCACCGGAAGATCGTCGTTGCGGACGGCCGCCGGGCGTGGGTGGGTGGTTTGAACGTGGGCGACGAGTACGCAGGCCGGCGGATCTGGTGGAGACGGCCTCCATGATGGTCCAGCACCTGCTCCATGAGGCCCAGGAACGGGTCTGGATCACCACACCGTATTTCGTCCCTGACGACCAGGTCCTGTCAGCCCTGAAGCTCGCCGCTCTTCGTGGAATCGACGTCCGGGTGCTGATCCCGGAACGGACCGACAACACCCTGATTTACCTCGCGGAGTTCGCGTTCCTGGAATCCCTTCTCCACACCGGCGTTCGAATCTTCCGCTACGGGCCGCGCGTTCTTCACGCGAAGAGGCTGCTGGTGGACCGGAGCATGGGGCTCGTAGGGACGGTGAATCTCGATAACCGGTCCTTCCGCCTGAACTTCGAGATTACGGTAATCGCGGCTGACCGGGAGTTTGCCGGGGGGTTGGAGGAGGTGTTCGAGGAGGACTTTCGCGAAGCGAGAGTGGTGACCGAAAGCGAGCTCTCAGCGAGACCGGTTGCTCTGCAGGCCGCTTCCCGTGCGGCCAACCTCCTGGCCCCGATGCTCTGACGGACTCTCACGAGGCACCAGCCTGATCGGACGGCATGGATCATGCATTTCTCCTGGACGTGACCCTGATCGCATCGGGACAGAAGGTCAAGCAGTACGAGATCGCGATCTGCGGTACTGCGGGCGCCTGGGCTGAGTCGTGTCGGGTCACTCCGAAGTCGTGAAGCTCCTGGAAGAACGCCGGGCCGAGGAGACGGCTGCCGACCAGAAGCTGACGCAGCTCGCCAAGGAGGGAATCAACTGGCGAGCGCGCGAGGTCTACGAAGGAGAGGGGGATGCCACCCAAGGATGAGAAGCTGAGACCCATGTGGATGCGGATCCTGGCACTGATCGGGCTCATAGTGCTCCCGGTGGCCTGGATCGCTTCCCTGGGGGCGGAGCCCGGATACCGCATCACGAATGTCGCCCGGGTCGTGGGCGCCCTGGTCGCGGCGGCACTCCTGTGGCTGTGGCGGATCCGTAATGGAGACGCGCGATGGGGGTGGGGTAGCCTTCTGATTGCAGGAATTGCAGGATCCCTGGCCGCAACCGCTCTCAGCGTCCCACTCCCCGCCCTGGGACGCGCCTCAGCGGCGGGATGGCTGGTGAGCGGTGCCGTGGGTGGCGCCATGGTGGGGCTGGCGATCCTGGCGATCACGGGAGGCCTGTCCCGTCGCCCTCCCGGTTGAGGCCCGGCTGGAGATTCAACCGGGGCCACCTATCCGGGGGCCACCGGTAGGTTTGTTTCATCCACATGAAGGAGATCCCCATGCCTGTATGCGACACCTGCGGAAACGACTACGATAGGACCATCGAGGTGATGAAGGACGGCAAGTCCTACACCTTCGACAGTTTTGAATGCGCCGTGCACGCCCTCGCCCCCACCTGTGCACATTGCGGCTGCCGGGTGATCGGGCATGGAGTTGAAGGTGAGGGAGATGCAATTTTCTGCTGTGAGCATTGTGCTCAGGGCGCCGGCCAACCCTCGTGAACGTATTGGACCATCGGGTCTGACGTGCATTCCGATCAGGCTCCTGGCACCGCGTCGGGTTCGAGCACCCTGGATCCGTGACTCGACCTGACGCGGTGGTGGTCGGATCCGGCCCCAACGGCCTGGCTGCGGCCATTCTTCTGGCCCACCACGATCTGGACGTCCTGGTGGTGGAGGCGAACGAGGTGCCTGGAGGGAGCGTTCGGAGCGATTTCCTGACCCTGCCGGGATTCCTCCACGACGTTTGCTCTGCCGTGTATCCTATGGCCGTGGGGTCACCCTACTTCTTGTCGCTCCCCCTGCACGAGCACGGGCTGGAGTGGATCCATGCGCCTCTCCCCCTCGCCCATCCCCTGGAGGGAGACGGACTCGCGGTGGCACTTCACCGGGATCCTCGAGAGACAGCCGCAGCGCTGGCGTCGGATGGCGAGGCATGGCTCGGGCTCCTGGAGCCGCTGGCCGATGACTGGCACGCATTCGCGGAGGATGTCCTGGGGCCTCTCCTCCGATGGCCCTCTCATCCTTTCCGGATGGCCCGGTTCGGCCTCCACGGGGTACGGTCCGCATCTGATCTCCTGCGGAGCATGTTCGACGGCGAGGGGGCTCGGGCCCTCCTGGCAGGCTGCGCCGCTCACTCCTTCCTCCCCCTGGACCGCAGACCGAGCGCCGCCATAGGACTCGTGCTTGCGGCCGCCGGCCATGCGGTGGGGTGGCCCATCCCCCGAGGCGGAGCCGGGCAGCTGGCGGAAGCGCTGGTCGACCACCTGAGGAGCCTGGGAGGCGAGATCGTCACGGATTGGAGGGTGGACACCCTTGAGGAGCTCCCTCCGAGCCGGGCCGTGCTCCTGGACCTCACACCGCGCCAGGTGATCGCGGTGGCGAGGCAGCACCTCCCTGACCGGTACCTCCGTCGCCTGGGCCGATACCGCTACGGACCCGGGGTGTTGAAGGTGGACTGGGCTCTGGACGGGCCCGTCCCGTGGAGCGCACCTGCGTGCGGGAGGGCCGCGACGGTACACCTGGGGGGGACGCTGAGCGAGATCGAAGCGGCGGAGCGGGCGCCCTGGGAGGACCGGTTCTCCGAGCGGCCCTTCGTGCTCTTCGCCGAACCGACCCGGTTCGATGCGACGAGGGCTCCCGCCGGAAAGGGCATCGGATGGGGATACTGCCACGTTCCTTCCGGATGGGATGGTGACCTGGACGAAGCGGCCGATCGCATCGAGGCCCAGGTGGAACGGTTCGCTCCGGGTTTTCGAGGGCGGGTGCTCGCCCGGAGTGTCCGGGGTCCCGCTGGGCTGGAGGCGGCAAACCCGAACCTGGTGGGTGGGGATATCAACGGAGGTGTCCAGGACCTCGCGCAGCTTGTCGGCCGACCCGTCCTTTCCCGGGATCCCTACGCCACGCCCACCCCTGGGCTGTACCTCTGCTCGGCTTCGACCCCACCAGGCGGGGGGGTGCATGGGATGTGCGGCTACCACGCGGCCCGGTCGGCGCTCCGGCGGACGTTCGGGGCTTGAGCGCGAAGCCGGCGGCTCGATCTCCGGGCCAACGTCGAAACCCTCCTCGCCCCCGCTGAGAGGACCTCAAATACGTCGGGCCGGCGTTGAGGTTCAGGCGAGGTTGGCACGGATGTGAATCCACGGGGGGCAAGGTGGTCAAGTGGGAGGGAACGGACGAGCAGGAAGGGAACGGGTCGGGTGGGGCTGGACAGATGCCCGGAGACCCCGGAGCGTTGGCCGCTCTCCGTCGGTGGCTTGCGACTCGGATCGCGCCCGAGTTACTGGAGGAAGCCGACCGAGATCCACTCACCGGACTGAACAACCGGAGGGCCGACTGGAGAAAAGTCGACAGGGTGATGCGACAGCGGCAAACGGAACCGGGTCGGCTGGATCGATTGGTGCGCTTCCGGGCCGACGTGGACAACCTCAAGGCCCTGAACGACACGTGCGAGCACCAGAGGGGCGATCGGGCCCTTGTTCTCATCGGCCGCGTCCTGCAGAGCAGCGTCCGGATCGGTGAGGAGGTGATTTCGCCGGCCAGGATCGGAGGCGACGAATTCGCCTTCACTCTGGTACTCCCTCCCGACGCACCTCTGGACTGGATTCGGGATCGACTGGAACGAAACGTCACGGCGGCGCTGAAGAGGGAGGGTTTGAATCAGGCGGGCGGGGTCGAAGTAGGACTTTCGATGGGTTTTTCCGAAGCGCGTCCGGGCATGTCGCTCAAGGACCTGGACGGAGAGGCTGATCAGGATACACGTCGCCGTAAGACCCGGATTGGACGTTCCGTGGGCCGGACCCGGCCGGTAAGCCACTGGGGGTTCCCGTTGGCTCCCCGGATTGGGGGGGGTGGGGACGGAGGCGCTCTTCCTTTCTGATCACCGGGCAACCTGGCCCGACGGTCGGAACTCAGGACCTGGGATGACGGGGCGCCGGCGAGGCAAGTCCAGGGACCCTGAACTGTGAGCTGCCGAGGACAGTGCCGCTCCGGAAGAGTGACCTCCGAGCGTTCTGGGAAAGGTGCCCCTCAAGCTTGACGAGAGGGTGGCTGACGTCAGTTCTCGGGGAGGGGAGGCGAACAGGGTGCCCGAATCGTCCTCCCTCAGTCATGCTTTCACCTCCGCAGGGATATCGGGCACTGGACTGACGGGGAGCCAGACGTTCACCCGGGTCCCCCATGCGGGAGCCGACTCCAGGGTGATGGCCCCACCCGTCTGGTGGATGAAGCCCTCTGCCACTGCCAGGCCCAGCCCGAGTCCTGGCGGATCGGTCTTGGTGGTGAAGAAGGGCGCAAAGGCCCTGGACGCGGTGGCCGGGTCCATCCCACACCCATTGTCCGCCACCTGGAGATGGATCCACCCTACCCTGTGCTCGCCATCCTTGACCATCCCTCCGATTCGTTCCAGGCCCACCCAGATCACCCCGGGAGTGCCCGGGCCGGCGTCCTTGAGGGCGTCGACCGCGTTGGAAACCAGAGCTTGCAGCACCTGTTCCATCTGGCCAGGATCGGCCATTACCCGGCAAGGGATTTCCGGGAAGTCCTGACAGTAGAGGATCTCCTCTGGAACCGCGGCGCCCATGTCCAGATCCAGGATGAAGTCGGCCAGATCCAGCACGATGGGCTGTGGCCGATCCCGCAAGCTGATTGCGCCCAGCTTTTGCGCCACGTCGGTTCCCTGATGGCAGGCCCGGACGATGGTCTGCAACTTGGCTCTGGGTGCCGGGTCGTCCAGTTCCTGGATGAGGCTTGATGCAACCCCCTGGATGCGCCCGAGAATGGCGTCGAAGATGCGGGCCGATTCTCTCGAGATCCGTTGTATGGCCTCCGAATCGGAGGTCAAACCTCCATAGCCCAGTGACCGACCCTGCCCCGTGGGTCCCCGATGTGGAGACCCACTGGGAGGAATAGGGCTCATATTCTCTGAAAATGGCCGTGGAGGGAACCCCATCTGGACTCGCTCGGCTGAAGATGGTGAGACAAGTACTAGCCACTGTTGCAGGATCCTTGCCATGCGAACGCGTCCAACAAAGCGACCCACGGCCGCAACGCCCTTTCTCCCTTGGGGTTGGGACGGCAGAGAGCCCCCTCGGTCGATGGCTTCCCTGGACGTGGCTCTCGTTGTGCCTACGGATCGCCGCCTCGCGGGGTCTGGAGTGAGGGACTGAGGTGACCCCCTCATTCCTCCACAGGGTCGCCGCCTACCCGGGGGCTTCCCCGTCACTCCCGACGGTGGCGCTCTGTCCTTCTTCAACGGCCTTCAAGTGCATCCGGGGATGGAACGGACTCCCACCGAGACGCTGAAGTCGCCAGATGCCTCGTGTAAACCCTGCATTTACGGTGTAAGAAGGAGGAGGCCGGCCTTCCATGGAGGTGATACGCAGCGGCTGGACAACCGGATGACTGCACGGGGGCTGACTGAACTTCCCGCCCTCGCGATCACGCGGCACATGCCTTGCGTTTTCGATGGAATGCGGTAGGTCGGTTTCGCACTTTCACCACCGGAGGCTTCCATGTCGGACAAGCAGCGCGAGGTAAAGGAGAAGGAGAAGGAGAGCGGTCGGCAGGAGAACTCGTCCCGGCAAGACGCTGAACGCAAAGCTGAGGAGAAGAATCGGCCCGACGATCACGACACCCACAGGAAGGCTCCTGAGGGACCAGGCAATCGAGATCGGAACTGAGCCCCTGTTCCCCGCAGACCGCTTGACGGCTGGCGGCTGATGAGATCGGATCGGGTTCCGGGGACAGGTTCTCCCGGGATCCTCCGATCTCAGGGCTTCTTCATCCGACTCCAGGTACACACCCGCACCACCGAGCCCTCTCTCAATGCTTCGAACTGGATCTCTGCGTTGGTTGCTCGTCGGCGGTGCCGTGTTGGCGGGTCTCCTGCTCGCCATCGACGGGGTGGGCGACGACGCATTCCGGGAGATTCTGTCCGAGGGGCGGATCCCTGAGCTGCGAGGCCTTCTCGGCGCTGCGGATCCCCAGTCCGAACTCTGGGATCATGCCTGGGCACCGAAGGGGGCCCTCAGCATCCTTCCGTCCACCACGTTCGCTGCCTGGACATCGGTCTTTACCGGCTCCCCGGTGGCTGTGACGGGCGTGGCCGGCAACGAGTGGTACGACCGGGCCTCGGATCGCTTCCTGGCTCCGGCGCCGGTCTCGGTCAGTGGCTACGGGGACGCGGTCCGGGTGTACTCCGAAGGGTTCATGGACGAATGGCTCGCCGAGCCCACACCCTTTGAGCGCGCCGATGTCCGAAGCTACGCCGTCTTCGTGGTACAGCATCGGGGAGCGGATATCCTGGTCCAACCCGACTTCTCGGTGCTTGGGGAGGCCACGGCTGCCGTCGCGCGGGAGATCGGAAACGACGAGGTACTCGACCTCGAGCCCTACGAAGCGCTCGATCGACAGGCCGTGGTGGGTGCGCTGGCGGCGCTGGACGAGCACGGCCTGCCGGATCTGCTCGCCGTCTATCTTCCGGGCATCAACCTTCACATGCACGTCGCACCGGGGTCCGCCCATGCCAGAGTCGACTATTTCGCCGAGGTTGTCGGGCCCCTGATCTGGAGCATCCTCGAGGCATACCGGGAGCGGAGGGCCCTGGAGGACACCTGGGTGGTCTTCGTGTCCGATCATGGTCACACCCCAGTATCGGAGGCCGAACGCAATGCGCTCGGAACGAACCCGGACGAGGGGTGGCCCGGGATCATCGAGGAGGTGGGGTGGAGGCTCCGGCCTTTCGAGAGGGAGGTGTCGGACTCGACCCATCAGGCCGTGCTGGCCTATCAGGGGGCATTCGCGAATCTGTATCTGGCCGATCGGTCCACCTGCCAGGCCGACGACGATGCCTGTGACTGGAGCCGGGGTCCGGATCTGGAAGGGGACCTCCTTCCTCTCCTCCAGCGTCGACACGAAGTGAATCAGGACCACCCCGACCTTGCCGGGACCCTCGACCTGATCCTGTCCCGGGAGTCCCACGGGCTGGATTCCGCCGGGCCCTTCCGCATCTGGGACGGCAACTCCCTCCGTCCGGTGGGCGACTACCTGGAGGCGAATCCCCGCCCCGACCTCCTCGAGTTCGAGGACCGGCTCCAGGCCATGGGGGAAGGTCCGCTCGGGCATCGCGCAGGAGACATCCTGCTCCTGGCCCGGATGCGGATCGAGGACCCCATCGCAGATCGGTTCTACTTCTCGGGCCCGTACCGTTCGTGGCACGGCAGTCCCAACGCCTGGGACTCCCAGATTCTCTGGATCCTGGCTCGGCCCGGGGGTTTCGGCTCAGACGCCCGTGTCCAGGGGATGGAGCTGGTGGGAGAGCGCCCGGGACAGCTGGACATCACTCCACTGGTTCTTGGACTCCTGAGTGTGGATGTCGATCCGGGTCCGCAAGCCCGTCGCAGCCCATCTGAAGACGGCCTCCGGGGGCTGGGGGGACACCCGTGAGGACCCGAGGAGTGCGTCATGCCGGTCGGATCGCGTGGTCCGTGCTGGGCATCCTGGGTTTGGTGGCCCTCTCGGGCCTGATCCTGCGTCACCTGGCACTGGTGGTCGTCCCATTGGTCCTGGCGCTTTTTCCGGCCACGCTCCTGATCCCGGTCATCGGACTCCTGGAACGGTGGAAAGTCCCCCGAACCCTTGCAGCGTTCCTCACCCTCCTCGGCGGGATCATTGTCTTCGGAGGAGTCGCCGCCGGCGCGATCACGCTGGTGGTGGCCGAGGCCCCCGACCTGGCGGATTCTGCCGGGGAAGGGATCGAGCGGGTCGAGGAGTTGATAGGAAGGGCCGTACCGGGCTTCCAACTACCCGGAAGGGACGAGATCCTGGGCATCTTGCGGGATTCGTTCATGGACACCTCGGACGAGGCCGGGGAGGAGACCGACGACGACCAGGGGGGTGAGGCGGCCTCACCGGACCAGGAAGACGCGGCTGAGGGTGCCGGACCCCTCGAAACCAGGTTGGCGGAGCCGGGGGATCTCGTTTCCGCGCTGAGCTTCACCATGGGAGCGGTGGAGGTGTTTGCCGGGATCCTCCTGACGCTCGTGATCCTCTTCTTCTACCTGAAAGGTGGACACGCCCTTGCGGACGGAGCCGTCGGCTTCCTGTTTCCGGACCATCGCGAGCGAATCATGGAGATCCTGGATGGCGCCTGGGACACCCTCGGTGCCTACTTCCGGGGCCAGCTCCTCGTGGCGCTCATCGACGGCGTTGTGATCGGCGTCGCCCTGCTCCTTCTCGGAGTGCCTGTGGCCCTGCCGTTGGCGGTCATCGTCTTCTTCGGTGGTTTGTTCCCCATCCTCGGGGCCGTCGTCACGGGGGCGCTGGCGGTTCTCGTCGCCTTCGCCCACGGAGGGCTCGGGCTCGCACTTGCAGTGGCCGGAATCGTGTTGGCGGTCCAGCAACTCGAGGGGAATGTCCTGGAGCCGCTCATCCTGAGCCGGGTCATCGACCTTCAGCCGCTGACGGTGATCCTCGCCATCACCCTGGGCGCCGTCGTCCTGGGAATTCTCGGGGCGTTCCTGGCTGTGCCCGCCGCCGCCATTGGGAAACAGGTCATCGTGGAGTTGCGAGGAGAAGGGACACGGGCGAGCGGCTGATCTTGGTCGCGGTGCCGTCCGCATCGGCACCGGGATCGTGCCGCCGGGCTCAAGGGTGTGAAGCGGAGGGAGGGCGGCGCGATCCTACCGAAGACCGGACGATTCAGATCACTTCGGTAGCTCCCCCCGAAGGATCTCAGGTGAGTCGTATGGAAACGCCCTCCATTCCTCCTCGACCGTTTCCATGAGCCGCTGGAAGGAGGGGGTGGAGCGAATGGGTTCGAGCAGGGGGTCGATCCGGGAAAGGAAGGGGTGGTGGGCAAGCCCGAGTTCCACCGCTCTCTCAAGCCAGCTCAGCGCTTCACCCACCTCACCGGCGACGGCGTAGCACTGGGCGAGGAACCGGGCGAACATCTCGCTGTGGCGCCCCGCCTCCCGGAGTGTCGCCGAGATCGCATCCAAGGCCAAGGATCGATCTCCCTGGAGTCCGTGGAAGAGGGAAGTGGCGATGGACGTAAACGGCGTGTCCGGATGTTTGACCCGCATCCTTCGCACGACGGACTCCGCCTCCCCGATGCGCCCGTTCAGTCCCAGGACCCACACCCAGTTTCCCATGGAGAACGGGCCGTCATCCTCCATCTGCAGGAAGGTCCCATACGGCGCGACTGCATCAGCGAACCTTCCCTGCAGTACTGCCACGAAGCCGGACATTGCGTGGTTGAGCGGTGTCAGCGGATCGATCGCCAGGAGCCTCTGGAAGTATGCGGCGCCGGTCCCCTCCCGTCCCGCCAGGCAATACAGGTATCCCACCGTGATCAGTGCGTCGGGATCGTCGGGGTGTCGTTCAAGGGTGGCTTGCAGGTGAGGAAGGGCGCCCCTGAGGTTTCCGCGCTGGAACTCCACGAATCCGCGGAGCTTGGACCCGTAGGAGGAGTGCGACGAGATGCGGAAGATGGCCTCAGCGCATCGATCAGCCTCGTCGAGGTGCCTCGGGTCCGGGGCCACGCCGGCCTGGAGAAACCAGACGTGGATCTGCCCCAGGGTGGCCAGGAGCAACTCGTTGTCCCCCACGATTCGAAGTGCGTTCAACACATGACGACGGGCCCGCTGCAGTCCCGGCTCGGAGAAGGTCCACGTCTCATGCCGTGCCCTCAGGTACGATTTCAGCGCCATTGGATCCTCGATCCCGCGGCGCCCCAGGGCCCTCGCTTCCGCCGGGCTCAGCTCGATGCGCAGGGCGCCGGCGATGGCATTCCCCACCCGCTCCTGGATCCGGAGCACCTCCGCTACCGTACCCTCGTACGTCTCGGTCCAGAGGTGCTCGTCCGAAGCGGCGTCGATGAGGCGGGCCGCGATGCGTAGCTCGTCCCCACTCTTGCGCACGCTCCCCTCCAGTACATAACGGATGCCGAGTTGTCGGCTGATTGCCGGGACGTCTTTGGGACTGTCCTTGAGGCGCATCGCTGACGTCCGGGAGATCACTCGAAGGGCCCGGATGTGCGAGAGGCGCACGATTACCTCCTCCGTGAGGCCGTCGCTGAAATACGCGTTGTGGGGGTCCGGGCTGAGGTTGACGAAGGGGAGTACCACGATCCCCGTTCGGTCCTCGATGTCCGCCGGGACCGTCCCGCTGCCCGAAGCCTCAATGGACCGCAGCTCGGCGCGAAGGCTGCGGGCGCTTGCCGGTCGTGCGCCGGGTTCCTTGGCTAGGCACCGGTGCACCATGGCCGCGACTTCCGTGGGGATCTCGGGCCGGAGCGTTTCCAGCGCGGCCGGCTCGTCGTGCCGGATCCGGTGGAGGGTGGCGTCGTCCGTGTCGGCGTCGAAGGGGCGGACGCTCCCGAACAACTCGTAGAGCACGACTCCGAGAGACCAGAGATCCGTCCGGTGATCCACGGCCCCGCCGCGGGTCTGCTCGGGGCTCATGTACGCCACCGTGCCCATTCGGACACCGGCGCTCATGAGATCGACACCGGCGACTTTCGCCACCCCGAAGTCCAGGATCTTCACCTGGCCCCGGTCGGTCACGAGGAGGTTGGCCGCTTTGATGTCCCGGTGGACGATCCCTGCTTCGTGCGCCCGAGAGAGGCCCTCAGCGATCTGCCGGGCCCAGTCCAGCACGTCGGAAACGGGAAGTGGCCCCTGCTTGGCTTTCTCCGCGAGGGTCTCGCCGGAATAGTACGGCATGGCGATGAAGGGGCGGGGATCCTCGTCCTCGGCCGGCGCCGGGTCCATCACCCCGATCTCGTAGACCACCGCGATGTTCGGATGGTCCAGGGCGGACGCGGCCCGGGCCTCGCCCGTGAGCCGGGCCCGGGCGCGAGGATTCCGCGACTGGCCGGATGGCAGAAACTTCAGGGCGGCGAGGCGATCCAGCGCCACGTCGTGCGCCTTGTAGACCACCCCCATCCCGCCGGTCGCGATGGGCTCGACGATCTCGTAGCGTCCGACCTTACGGCCCGGTGCGAGGGTGTCGGGTGGGAAACGCTCCGAGCGCTCCGGGGAGAACCTTCCCTGCCAGCGCCTCGAGGTAGTCCGGTGCGGCGGCGTGGGAAGCCAGCAGCGACTCCAGCTCGGCTCCCAGCTCCGGGTCCTCGCGGCGAGCGGCCTCGACGAATCCCGGGCGCTCTTCGTGCGGAAGGTCCAGTGCCCTCTCGAACAGTCTGCCAAGCCGTCGCCTCGGCCCGAGGGCGGGTTCCGGGCTCATCCCTCGAGCTCCCGGTGAAGCCACGCCTGCGCTATCGCCCAGTCTCGTTTCACGGTACGCGGGGAAACTCCCAGGGCCGTGGCCGTTTCCTGGACCGTCATTCCGCCGAAGAAGCGACATTCCACGACGTTGGCTTGGCGGGAGTCCAGGTCCTCCAGTCGCTCCAGCGCATGGTCCAGCGCCGCGAGGAGCTCGGCTTGCTCTCCCACCGGCCCCGCGGAGGGCGCCGGAGGGTCACGATCATCGAGGGTGACGCGCTCCAGGCCTCCGCCCCGTTTCTGCGTCCTCTGAAGACGGGCATAGTTGCAGAGGATGTGGCGAATCGCCCGGGCAGCGAGAGCGCAGAAGTGCGCACGGCTCTCCACATCGAGTGGGTCCTGGCCGACAAGCTTCAGGTACGCCTCGTGAACCAGCGCGGTGGTGTCGAGGGTGTGGTTTCCGCCCCAACGTCGTCGCTGGCGCTGGGCCAGCCCCTGGATCTCATCGTAGAGGAGATCGAACACCTCGTCGAGGGCCGCCCGGTCGCCTCGGCGCACCTCATCCAGAAGACGCGTGACGGTTCCCCGCGTGTGCTTCTCCATGCTCACCTCTCCGGGCGGAGGGGTTGAACGGCGGCTCGCGGTGCATCGCGATTCCCACATCTCTCTTCAAGGTACCCGGGCCTCCGGCCCGAGGCGAGATGGCCCGCTTCTCGAGGAAATCGTGTAGGCCGAGTGAAGGGACCGTAGGAACCTCATCTTCACACTGACAAGGAGGAATCATGAATGCAAAGGCGCGTTGGTGCGGATTGCTCACCCTGCTGGGGAGCGCCTGGCTGCTGTTGGCCTGCCAAGAGGATCCGATGGCTGGCCACGGCCTTCTCGAAGCCGAGGCGACAGGGGCTCCATCGAGTGCACTGAGCTCCCGGTCCTTCCCGGTCTCCGGAGGCGCGATCCACTATTTCAGCACGGCGATCATCCATTCTCAGGAGCCCACGACCACCGGTCAGATACAGCGAAGTAGCGACATCATCGAGCTGACGGGTGACCTCCACGGGTACATCCTTTACCATCCCACCTCGGTGTTCGACTTTCAAGACGGCACCCTCGTGAACACGGGCATCCAGGTCTTCTCCGGATCGGTGGCGGGTTCTGAGCCCCAGATACTGCACGACGACGGGTTCCGCTTCGAGGTGGATCTCACGACCGGGGCGACCACCGGCGAGGTCCGTCTGGGCCGTAGCAACGACGCCCCGCACCGGGGGGAGTGGTACGAGTGCCGATTGGAGGTGGTGGGAACCGGGCAGACCCCGGAGGGGGACAACGTGTCGGACTATACCGGCATCTGCACGAGGTACGGGAACCCCGGTTGAGGGCGAGCGGCATAGGGTTCCCAGGTCCTCAGCGCCCGGGAGCGCCCGACCTCGCTGCCCCGTGCCTCTCCAACCCGGCCGCTAGCCGGAGTCGGTTGCCCCGGGAGAAGGTCGACCAGTATGTCCCGCAGCTCCCGGTGGGACAGAGCGGACCACAGGTGCATGAGCACCTGGATGGCCGAGAAGAAGAATGCGGGCTCGACCCAGTGGGCCATGGGGATCTTGCTATGACGATGGGGTACCCCCACCTTGAGGGCGACCCTTTTCTGGCCCGTCGTCTAATGGCAGGACACCGGTCTTTGGA
>SL_3KL_010_SEDDRAFT_10001900_pt1 | contig 19091 bp, 11 predicted proteins | sample SodLakKL_010_SED_2_FD_10381 | JGI IMG/M metagenome (IMG submission 10381) | reverse complement strand
AAACTTAAAACTTAAAACTTAAAACTTAAAACTTAAAACTTAAAACTTAAAACTTAAAACTTAAAACTAAATACTTAATACTTTACCTGAAAAATCGTTCTGTGTTAATGAGTGTTTTTTATTATTATAAATTTAGATGTCAATGAGGTGAAAAGAATATGAACATTGAGCGTGAACAGATTGAATTTGATGTGCTTTTCGTGGGGGGAGGGCCTGCATGTCTGGCAGGTGCCATTAGGTTGATGCAACTGGCTCGTGAAAAAGGAATTGAAATTGAAGCGGCGGTTATCGAAAAAGGTTCTGAAATAGGGTCTCATGCACTTTCCGGTGCGGTGATGAATCCTGTTGCATTGGCTGAACTGATTCCTGACTATGCTCAACAGGGGTGCCCTCTGGAAAAGGTTGTCAGAAATGACGAATTTTATTTTCTGACCGGAAACAAAGCACTGAGAATTCCTGTCACCCCGAAATATATGCACAATAAGGGGTTTTATATTGTCAGTCTGTCAAAATTGACTCGATGGATGGGACAGTTGGCAGAGGACATGGGGGTTAATGTGTTTACAGGTTTTGCCGGAAAGGAAGTTCTTTTCGATTCCTCACAAAAACAGGTTGTCGGAGTCCGGACCGATGACAAGGGCTTGGATAGGGAAGGCAACCCCAAGGCCAATTTTGAGCCAGGCATTGATATTAGGGCCAAGGTGACTGTTTTTGGGGAAGGTGCTCGGGGAAGCCTGATAAAACAATTGTCGGAAAAAATTCCCATTTTTGAAAATAAAATGCCCCAGGTGTTTGAAACCGGAATTAAAGAGGTAATTCAACTTTCCGGGGACAGCTATTTCAACACCAGCCGGGGAAATGACATTCACACCTTGGGATATCCGATTGGCCTCAATACTCCCGGGGGAGGATTTATCTATGAGATGCAGGATAACCGGGTAACCGTGGGCTACCTGGTCGGTCTTGCATATGAAGATCCGGCTTTGGACCTTTATGACACGTTCATGCAATTTAAGCTGCATCCCTTTGTTTCTGATATCATAAAGGGGGGAAAAGTCATTGAATCAGGTGCCAGAACTGTTTCTACCGGGGGATATTACACCATTCCAAAGCTTTCAGTAGATGGAGCCGTTTTTGTCGGGGGTTCGGCCGGTATGCAGCATGTGCCGGGGTTAAAAGGCATTCATACCTCGATGAAATCGGGCATGCTGGCTGCAGAAGCGATAATTGTGGCCCTGGAAAAAGACTGGTTCACCAAGGAATCTCTCCGGTTGTATCAGGATCTTTTCAGGGACAGTTGGCTCAGGGAAGAAATTTATGAGGGAAGGAATTTTTCTCAGGCTTTGGCCAAGAAAATGCCATTGAAAATGATCTATCTGGGCGCGCAGTATGTCACCGGGGGCGAAGGTCTTCGAGACCCCATGCCCATCACTGAAGACTGCAAAATATTGCGCCCATGGAAAGATGCGGACTCAAATTCCACCGCAAGCCTTGACAGGAAAATTTATGACGGGCAGTTATATGTGGACAAACTCACCGGCGTTTATCTGTCGAAAACCATGCATCGGGAAGATCAGCCTTCCCATATTATCGTGCACGATACCGACTTGTGTATCCAAAAATGTTACCCAAAATTTAAAAGTCCCTGTACCCGATTTTGTCCTGGAAATGTTTATGAGATTGAAATGGACAAAGAAGGTTCCAGGCCACGGCTTAAGCTGAATCCGGCCAACTGCCTTCATTGTAAAACCTGCGACATCAAAGATCCTTTCAATAACATCACGTGGACCTGCCCCGAAGGTGGGGAAGGGCCGGGTTTTACCGTAGTATGATGTTAAGAAATCAAGGAAATGTTACCGAACAAAAACAACCCCTATATTTTGACCATGGAGGCTTCACATGTCGGACATATTACAGCAGGTTAAAGACAGAGACCCCCAGGAAAGAGAGTTTCATCAGGCGGTTGAAGAATTTCTAAATTCGGTTCAGCCGGTGTTGGAAATAAACCCCGAATATCGGCATGCAAAAATTCTGGAACGTCTGGTAGAGCCCGAACGTGTCATCGCATTTCGGGTCCCGTGGCTGGATGATCAGGGCCAGGTTCAAATCAATCGGGGAATTCGCGTGGAAATGAACAGTGCCATTGGACCCTACAAAGGCGGGCTTAGGTTTCATCCTTCTGTCAACCTCAGCATTTTAAAGTTTTTGGCATTTGAGCAGGTTTTTAAAAACGCATTGACCACTCTTCCCATGGGGGGCGGTAAAGGGGGCGCGGATTTTGACCCTAAAGGCAAGTCAGACAATGAAGTGATGCGTTTTTGCCAAAGCTATATGTGTGAACTTTTTCGCCATATCGGCCCAAACACCGATATTCCTGCCGGAGATATCGGTGTGGGAGCACGGGAAATCGGTTATCTGTTCGGAATGTACAAGAGATTGGCCAACGAGTTCACAGGAGTGCTTACCGGAAAGAGCCTCAATTGGGGGGGTAGTCTGATTCGTCCGCAAGCGACCGGTTTCGGGGTCGTATATTTTGCCAAGGAAATGCTTTTCACCAAGGAACAAAGCCTGAAAGACAAAGTTTGCCTGGTTTCGGGCGCGGGAAATGTGGCGCAGTTTACCACCCAAAAACTCATCGAGTTCGGTGCCAAAGTGGTGACCATGTCGGATTCATCAGGTTATATTTATGATGAAAACGGAATTGATGATGAAAAGCTGGCCTGGATAATGAGGCTGAAAAATGTTAGAAGAGGACGTATTAAAGAATACACCCAAAAATATCCTGAAGCTGTTTATACCCGTGTGGATTCGTCATCCGACCACCATCCCGTCTGGGACCACAAGGCCGATTGTGTTTTTCCCTGCGCCACCCAAAACGAGATCAATCAAAAAGACGCTGAAAACCTGGTCAAAAACCGGGTAATTATGGTAACCGAAGGGGCAAACATGCCGACTACCCTTGAAGGTATCAACGTGTTAATGGATGCCGGAATTCTCTTTGCCCCGGGTAAAGCGGCCAACGCAGGAGGCGTTTCTGTCTCGGGCCTGGAGATGACCCAGAACAGCATGCGTCTGTCATGGACCCGTCAGGAGGTCGATGACCGTTTGAATATCATCATGCAAAGCATTCACAAAACGTGCGTGGAAACAGCCGCACAGTTCGGTATGCCTGGAAATTATGTCATGGGTGCCAATATCGCCGGCTTTGTCAAGGTAGCCGAGGCCATGATGGATCAGGGAGTGGTTTGATTGAAAAAGATACCGTGGGTGATTGCCCATCGGGGAGCCAGTAAGCATGCACCGGAAAACACACGGCCGGCTTTTGACCTGGCGCTGTCTTACACCATTGATGGTCTTGAAACCGATGTTCAACTGACAAAAGATGGAATTCCTGTTTTATACCATGACCCTACATTGCTTAAGGTTATGAAAAAACGAAAGCGGGTTGCCGACGTAACTTACCGCCAGTTGTGCAAGTTGGATTTCGGGAAATGGTACAATCCGAAGTTTGGCAATGAGCCTGTGCTTACTCTGCGCGAAATGCTGGCCTCTTACAATCATCGAACCCGGCTTATGCTTGAAATCAAATCCCCAAAAGCCGATCATAGCTTTCAAAAATCATCCGAACTGACCTTAAAAGTGCTTCAAGAACTCCAAAAACCCGAGATAAAAAAATACCGTGATAAAATTTTTATCCTTTCTTTTGAGCCGGCTGTATTGAAGTTGGCACATAAGACCATGCCGGAATTGAAATATGTACTAAATTTATCCGATAAAGCGTATGATTTAACGGGTTATATTTCAATTATATACAAGGATCCCTCAAAATTACACCATTTGTTCGCCCTGTGCGTATCGATAAAAAATTTATCTAAAAACCTGACTGGTTTTGCTCACAGGTATCATAAAAAAATGATGACCTATGTCTGCAACGATTCCCGTCAGGTCAGGCGAGCCATGGAGTGCAATGCGGATGTAATCATGACGGATGATCCGGGGTGGTTGACAAAGCATTTGAATGTAACTCGTTTGTGTAAAAAGGCTTGTGCTCAATTGTAGGTGCGAATTCATTCGCACAATGTGAACCCCGATTTTAACTATAGGCTTTAAAACCGTTTTCCCGGAAATAAAGTTGCTGGAAGGTTTTAAAGAATCTTCTGTGAATCCGTGCCGGATTTTGAGTGCGAATGAATTCGCACCTACAGAATATCGGATTTTACACAAACAGGTTACACTCAAAGCATTTGAGAGAGATGGCTGGAGATACTTTTCGCAAAATCATATCAATGTTCCGCTGCGAAAATAAAAGTTTTGTTCCGGCCGGATTTTTTTGCTCGATATAAAGCCGCATCAGCCTTGTTTAACAATTCTATCCCCGTGTGCGAATTGTGTGCTGAAAAAGAAGTTATCCCCACGCTCATGGTTATGGAAATTTTATTATCCTGGTACACCAGCTGCAACCCGGCCAGCTTACTTCTCAACCGGTCAATAATCCTGAATCCTTCCTCAATTGTGGTTCTTGTCAGAATAAAGGCGAATTCTTCACCTCCGTATCTTGCAACTATGTCGGATTCCCTGATATTCTGAGTAAAAAACCGGGCGATTTCTGTTAATACAAAGTCACCTGCCAAATGCCCCAGTCTGTCATTAACAGCCTTGAAATTGTCAATGTCTGCAAGAGCAAGCACGCTTGTATAGCCGTGCCGCTGGTTTAAAGCAAGTTGCTGGGCCAAAGCTTCCTTGAAGCTTTTGTAGTTTTTCAGATTGGTCAATCCGTCACGCGATGCNAGCAAGCTTAATTTATCTATCATTTCCTGCTGGTCCCTGATTTTTTTGAGCAATTCAAAAGACAGCCGGTACATTTCCTTCTTGGCATCTTCCAGAATCTGAACATAATCGAGATTATCATATTCAGCTAAATTGAAAAGTTGCAGGAGAGGTTCTACATGATTGCGGGCTTCTTTGACAATGCTGTCAATTTCCACTTCCTGAGCCATTTCAAAATTGCTTAAAATCTGGTTGACCATTGCCAGGTTTAAAGCCTTTTCTTCTTCGTAAAGTAAATCACATATTTGACAAGAAAGATGAATAATCCTTGCTCTGATCAGTGCATCCTCATGTTCCAGGGCAATATTATCGGGATAATGATGATTGAGTATCGGCAGAGAAAAAATTTCCGGAAGCCCCCATGTTTTTACCAAAAAAACCCCCACCTCCATGTGATTGAATCCGAAAATCTCATTTTCTGCTATATGGTAATCAAAATGGCCTTCCTCTACTTTTTTGATGACCATGGCATACTGCTGAGGGTGGCTCTGAACAAGGACAAGGATTCCAATATTATGAATAAGACCTAAAAAATACATGTCTTCGGCATCGCTTCTTTCAAGAGCCCTGGCTATCAATCGACTTATAACGGCACACGTAAGGGATTGCCGCCAAAAAGAGGTATAGTCAAATTTGTTTTCATCGTTTTTGAAAAAGGCTATGAGTGAAAAGCTCAGGGCGATATATTTAAGCGAGTTTTCACCAAGCATGCTTACGGCGTGCGGAAGGTTCCTTATCTTATTTGGAAGTCCGAAAAATGGGGAGTTTACAACGCTCAGTACTTTTGCCGAAAGTATTGGATCTGCTGCGAGAATTTCGGCAAGTTTATTCAGAGATGTTTTATTGTCCCTGATCTTTTCAAGTATTTTTACTGCTATACCCGGCAGCGCAGGCAATTTATCGAAATTGTAAAGAAGTTTTTTTATTTTTTTATCATCACTCAAAAGAACTCTTTTCTTCCAAATTAGATAGGTAATCCTGTAAGTGCGAATTCATTCGCACATCTGACCTTTGCCTCGAAAATATCAATTTATATTCAAATAAGCAAGTTAAATTGAGAAGTTGAAAAAAACTTTGCTACCCTCCACACCCAAGGGTCGGGTCAGCAGAGGCTGCACCTTTACGAATCCGCTTCTTTTTTTTAATCTGACACAACAGGGTTTTATAAACCGGAAAGCCGGAGATGGGATCATGCTGACGGTCATCGGTTAATTCGTTTATATTGGCCTCCTGCCATTCTTTGGGGCCCAGGGGACCGCCGCCGCCAACTGGTGCATAGACAAACCCAGGCATAATTTTATCACTGACAAATGCCCTCATGGTGACACTGCCGCGGGGGGTTTTGATGACAATTACATCACCTGTACTGATTCGACGTGCTTTGGCATCTTCAGGATTCATTTGGACTGCAGGGTAGGGATATTTTTTTATAAAGCTGGGAATAGCCCTCAGACACGATTTCATATCCGGCTTGAAAGGACCGGTGCCCAGAATTAAAGGATACCGTTTATAAAGATCAGGATTGCTTACGGGCGTTTCTTCAGATTCTTCATACCGGGGAAGACCGTCATAACCATATTGTTCGAGAATTGTAGACTTGATTTCAAACTTGCCGGATGTCAAAGCCGGGACGACCGTCTTTTCGCAGCAGTCCCTTTTCCCATTTGCGGTAAACCATGGGTTTGCCGGGAAGAGCGAAAACTTTCCGGTCTGCCTGCATAAGGTCGGCAAGTGTAAGCCCGTATTGTTCCAGAATATCCCCTATGAGTTCGTCCGGGTGGCCTGGATAAAGATGGCCGTAACCAAGTCGTTCGGCCAGTTCCACCAGAATTTGATATGAGGGTTTGGCCTGTTCCACCGGTTCGATGAGTTTTTCCCGGTAGCGGATAGCATTACCGTAGTAGCAGTAGGAGGCTTGCTCAAATGCGGTGGTTGCCGGCAGNACAAGATCGGCATAGGAGGCATCCCGGGTGAGCTGAAGATCAATGCACACTAAAAACTCCAGCGTCTCCATTGCTTTTTGCCACAGGCAGGGATTAGGCCAGGCGGTCATAAGTGATGCTCCAAGAACAATGAGTGATTTGACAGGATATGGGTCGCCATCAATGATCGATTTAGGCAGAAGGCTGGCATGGGGCTCTCCTCCGCAATAATGGGCATAAATTGGGAACTGGTCTTTGCCGATGGATTTGTCCCATCCGGGGGTTTCCAATTGACGATGGGTTGGTAAAGGAATTGTTCGTCCCTGCCCCAGAAAGCAACGGCCTCCCTCCACATCCAACTGTCCTGCCAACGCCCAGAGCACCATAACGGCGCGAATGTTTTGAACACCGCTTTTGGTATATTCCAGGCCCGTGTACATGATATAGCTTGCACCTTCGGCATCGGCAATTCGTTCGGCCAAATCCTCAATGGTGCTTTCGGCAACCCCGGTAAGGCCGGCCACATGGGACGGTGTAAAGCTGCTGACATACTCGGCGAATTCGTCAAACCCCACCGTCCACTGGTCGACAAATTCTTTGTCGTAATATTCGTCCCGGATGAGTATATGACAAAGTCCCAGGGCCAGTATCCCGTCGGATCCCGGTCTGATAGGTATCCATTCACTGCCTTCCAGATCTGCTGCCCTGGTCTTTCGTGGATCAATGACAATGATATCGGCTCCTTCGACCGCCGCGATTTGAAGGCGTGCAAACATTTCCGGAGGGGTCGATGTGGACGGGTCTGTCCCCCACACCAGAATCAGATCGGAATTGTCAACATCGGAAAACATGTCGATGTGAAGGGATCCCATAGTCAGTTTGGGGGCCAGTACTCCCAGTGACGTGTAGCACGGGGAGCCTACCCCNAAAGTATTGGGTGATCCAAAGGGAAAAAGAATGCTGGATGCCAGATAGATTTCAGCTCCCTTAAGCTTAAAAGCGTCTTTGAATGCCCTTTCATAGGAGCCGGTACCGGCGTAAAACGCCGCTGCTTCAGGGCCGAATCGCTTTTTAATATCTTCCAGTTTTTCGGCGATAATGCTGTAGGCTTCATCCCAGCTGATTTGCTCAAAATCGTAGCTTCCCTTGGCACCTCGGCGCTTTAGTGGATGAGTGAGTCGTTTTTCGGAGTAAATGATTTCCTCGACACTGTTTGCGATGGGGCATAAAACCTTTCCAACAGGAGCCCCAGAATCCGGTTCCAGTCGAACTATCCGCCCGTTTTCATCAAAATGAACGATAGCGCCGCAACCAGGGCTGTGAAAGCAGAGCCCGCATATTCCTTGTTTCTTTTCCAAGATACCCTCCTTGAACTATGCTCTGCTGCCGATAAGGTACTGCGAGGTAATGTACTCCCAAAGATTGGCGGTTTTACGAATTTTCCAAGATACATTGCCATCAGCCCTTATACGAAAAGGAGGTTTGAAAACCCCATACTCGCCTGCAAACAGCCGGCGCATGGTGTCGATCCCCCGTGGGCTGTACTGTTCGTTTCCGTTGCCGCTGAGCCAAAGTTCAGGTGGTGAAACCGCTTCGTCCCATGAAAAGGGATCAGAAAATAGAAACGTGGCGTCATTTTCTTTCAGCACCCGGTCTACCTCAAAAAGATGTTTCATGGGATCCGGAACTTTTTCAAGGATGTTTATTGCCGCAACTGTGGTAAATGAGTGCTCTGGAAACGGCAGCGCCAGAGCGTCGGCCACGATAAAATCAACACTGCCCAAATCCCAATTGCCATTCAAATTACAGGTTCGTGGCTCGGTGATATGGCCTTCGACAATCAGGTCGAAATCGATCTGCTTGCGGTTAAGAATCTCGCGTGCTTTGCGTATGAAAGCAATTGAAGTGTCAATGCCGATGACACGTTTATGGGATTTGGAAAGATCAAAAGACAGACGTCCCACTGCACATCCGATATCAAGGGCGTCCCCCTCACTTTCCTGGAAGTTGGCCGACCAGACCCTGTAGGCTTCCGTTGCCTGAGGGTCATTGATAAGGTCACAGAAATGACTCCACATGTAGGCTGAGAGCATATTTGGGGCATTATAGCCCCGGTCTTCCATGATTACTCCGCGTGTTTTTTTCGGCAGCACGATACCTATGCCTTCCCGGATTGGATAACGCCCGCTGCAGGAAGAGCAATACAGTTCACCTTCCAAAACATCATCAGAAATATTTTCCATGATCTTGAGCTCCAGGCGCACCTGCTCTTCAATGCACTCTGGGCAGATCAGTTTATCTGCCACCCATTTTTTCATTGTTTCCCCCCCCAAGTTATCAGCGCAGGACAAGTCCAAAACTTATTTTCACCGATATCGCATTGTTAATTTTCGATAAAATTCATCCCTTTAATCAATTTTGAAAAAGTTAAATAGGAACTTGCGGTTTGTCAATGACACCAGCCTAAAAAGGCTTTTGATGGAGTATAAACGATACATTTTTTTGCGAAAGCACAGCTTTCGCGCTCCCTACATCTTCGCCTCCTTCGGCATTCCATGTTGCTTTTTTGCCGTTGCAGTGTTAAATATTTTCGGAATATTGATTGGAAAGGAAAAGAAAGCATGAACTTTCATGAACGTTCATATTGTGGTAAACTGAATCTTCAAATGAGAAGTCAAAAGGTTGTGCTTGCCGGTTGGGTGGATGCTCTGCGGGATCACGGAGATATCCTGTTTATACACCTGCGGGATCGTACAGGAATTGTTCAGGTGGTTTTCGATCCTGGCACTGCACCCTCTGAGGTGTGCCGCGCTGCAGGGAGCTTGCGCAATGAATATTGTCTCATGTTGACCGGTGAGGTGGTTCTAAGGCAGGAAGGCACCGAAAACCCGAACATTGAAACGGGAGAATTGGAGGTAGTGGCTGAAAATTTCCAGCTTCTCAACCGGTCCGAGTCGTTGCCGTTTCCCATCAGCGAAAAATCAATGATTGCCGGAGCAAGCCTCAGGTGTGGGGAAAATGTCAATGAAGATTTGCGATTGCAGTATCGTTTTCTCGATTTACGTCGTCCCTCCATGCAGGAAAGGCTTTTCAAGCGTCATCAAATCATGCGTGTTATCCGAAATTACCTTGACGAACAGGGCTTTGTTGAAGTCGAAACACCCATGCTGACGCGGAGTACGCCTGAAGGTGCCCGTGACTATCTGGTTCCCAGCCGTCATTTTCCGGGCCGGTTTTACGCTTTGCCGCAATCCCCGCAGCTTTTTAAACAACTTTTGATGGTGAGCGGCTTTGAACGTTATTACCAGATTGTTCGGTGCTTCCGGGATGAAGACCTTCGGCCCAACCGTCAGCCGGAGTTTACCCAGCTGGATCTGGAAGCGTCCTTTATCGATGAAGAGTATATCTATGCGCTTTTTGAAACCCTTGTGTTGCGAATGTTTGCTGTTGGCGGCATTGTTCTTGAGCCCGAATTTCCCCGGATGAGCTGGCTGGAGGCCATGGAAACCACAGGTACCGACCGGCCNGACNTGCGCTTTGGCATGACTTTTATCGAGGCCACCGATCTTTTTTCCAATACCGGATATTCCATCTTCAAAAAAATCATCGGGCGTGGCGGCTGTATCAAAGGAATCAACGTCAAAGGACAGTCCGATAGTCTCAGCAAAAACATACTCCAAAACGAATATGCAAAAGAAATTGTTCCGGGGTTTGGTGCCCAGGGGATGACCTGGATGCGAGTGATGGACGGTCGTCTTGAATCCAACATTGTGCAGTTTTTCAGTTCGGAAGAACAGCGCCGGATTCTGGAACGTTTTGAGGCTCAGGATGGTGATGTGCTGCTGATGATTGCCGATGCTTCGTGGAATACCGTCTGTTCTGCACTGGGACAGTTAAGGCTGCATGTGGCAAACCGTTTGAATCTGATTCCCCACGGCATATACAAACCCCTGTGGGTAACAGGCTTTCCTCTTTTTGAAGCTACCGACGAAGGATTGACTTCAAGCCACCATCCATTCACCATGCCTTCCCGAACCGATTTCGACCCTTCCAACCGGGAGGAGCTGCTTAATCTGAACTCCCGGTCCTATGATCTGGTGATGAACGGGGAGGAACTGGGGGGTGGTAGTATTCGTATCAATGATCAGAATCTGCAGGAAAAGATTTTTCAGGCACTGGGGCTGTCTGATGAGGAAGTTGAAGAAAAATTCGGTTTTTTTCTGCGGGGACTTTCATACGGCACACCTCCTCACGGAGGTATTGCCCTGGGCATGGATCGCGTAATTTCTATCATTCTGGGAGCACCTTCCATCCGGGAGGTTATCGCATTTCCCAAAAACCGGAGCGCTTTTTGTCCTCTGACAAATGCGCCCGCCGGTGTTGCCCATCGCCAGTTGACTGAACTGAGTCTCCTGGGCGAAAATTCTGCCCCGCTGGTTCCAGGGATCGAGCCTCAGGCAGACCTGGTGGATACCCTTTCATGGGTGTCCCGCATTGCAGTGGATCCGAATCAAAAAGCAACAATTAAAAAGGCGGTGGAAGACGCCGTGGATTTGGCCGAGGTTATGATTACCCACGATGAGGATCAAAAGCCACTTTATTCGGTTGTTTCCCTGAAAAACCGCACCCGGCAGGGAAAGAAAGCCCGTGTAAACCCGCTGGCTGAAAATAGGGATCTCTTTAAAAACGCACCGGCAGTCAAAGGTGGCTATTTTAAAGTGTCAAGCATCTTGGAGTAAGAGATAATTTCATGAATTCAACAATTTTTTCATTTTATCCTCCGGAAGAAAAACCGGGCAGTTTAAGAGTGGCTATCCAGCCGAACATGTCCTGTGAAGGATGGCCATCAAACGCCGGATCCAATGCCCTTGAAAATTATACAGCCCTTGAGGATGCCACAGTAATCCGCCTGGTGAAAAAAGCAGATGCAAGGATTGTCGGCTCTGTGCATATGAGTGAGCTGGGTTTCGGCCTGGTGGGAGATACGGGTGGGCAGGCTGTCCGGGAAAATCTGGCCGATGTGGCTTTGATTACTGACAATATGGGTGAAGCCCGGGTGGCTGCCGCAGTTTCAGGCCTTCCGGGATTTAAGCCCAGCTGCGCAATTGTTTCACGGCTTGGATTAATCGGACTGATTCCATCCATGGAGAGTTGGGGAATGGTTGGCCGCAAAATCCCGAATATCAACTCCATTATGGCGGCTGTTTGTGTCAATGATGGACAGGACTTTTCCATGACCGGCGAAACCTTGCCGGATTTTAATAAAGGTCTGTTACAATTTAAGCAATCGGCAACCATCGGTGTGGCTGAAAAATACGAAAACAGGCTTACCAACTCCGAAAGATCAGCCTGGAAAAGGGCTGTTGTAATGATGGAAAACGCAGGATTTCAGATTGAAACCATCAAAATGCCGGAGGCAAAACTTTTTGCACAGGTTCATAATGTCATAGGTGCTGTGGAAGCTTCTTCAAGTGCCGGTAAATACGACGGGGTGCGTTATGGTCACAGGGCCGCTGGTACGGCCAACTGGAATGAGATGTATTTGAAATCCCGGGGGGAAGCCTTCGGCACTCTCATGAAGGCCTATCTTTTCCAGGGAGCCTATTTCCAGTTTGAAAATTTTGCCGCCTTTGAAAATGCCTGTCGCGTGCGGGGGAGTTTGGTGGATGAAATCAACCATGTTTTATCAAAGGTCGACTGGATAGCCTCGCTGACCACACGCGAAAAACCGCATGCTTATAAAACAGCCGGTATTTCAGAACACTATGAGGCGTTCGCCTTTACCATCCCGGCAAGCCTTATGGGACTGCCAGCCATTCAACTTCCGGGAATCGCATGGGATGAAAATGTGGATTTTGGATTGCATATAACCGGCAGTCCCTTGAGCGATCCGGAAATGCTGGCCCTTGCCGCATATCTTGAGCCGAAAAAAGGGGGAGGTTCGAAAAAATGACATACGAAGCTGTTATCGGCCTTGAAGTCCATGTGGAGTTAAATACCCCCACCAAGCTTTTCTGTGATTGCCCCAACAGACCCGGTGATTTACCCAATCTGAATACTTGTCCTGTCTGCCTTTGGTTTCCCGGCGCACTGCCTCAATTAAGCCAGGAAGCTCTGGAAAAAGCGGTGACAGCCTGCCTGGGCCTTAACTGCACCATCCAGACCGAAAGCGCTTTTGACCAGAAAGTATATTATTACCCCGATCTTCCAAAAGGTTTCCAGCTATCCCAGCACCACAAACCCCTGGCTAAAAAAGGATGGCTCGATATACTTGTTGATGGTCGAAAAAGCCAACGGCTTGGCATTCACCATGTTCATATGGAAGAAGACGTTGCAAAGCTGATTCATGAAACCGAGGGACGCACTCCTGTGAGCCTCGTGGATTTTAACCGGGCCGGTGCGCCTCTGATCGAGATTGTCACAGAACCGGACATTAGAAGTCCCGAAGAAGCCATGGAGTTTTTGAAAGTGTTGCGCTCCCAAATACGTTATACCGGAGCTTCTGAATGCAGTCTGGAAAAAGGAAGCATGCGTGTGGATGCCAATATTTCCATACGACCCCAGGGCAGTGGCATCATGAATACCAAGGTGGAGGTCAAGAATATGAACTCTATCCAGAATGTAGGGGATGCCATCGCCTATGAAATCAAACGACAGACCGGATGCTTCGAAAAAAGCGAACCTGTGCTTTTGCATACCCGTTTATGGGACCCGGAAAAACAAATGACAGTTCCCATGCGGAGTAAGTTTTCAGGTCCCTGTGTGCCGGATCCCACAGTGCCAAGAATTATTATCAATGATACATGGCTTGCCGAAAAAAAAGCAAAACTGCCTGAAATGCCCATTCAGAAAGTAGAACGTTTCATAAAATCTTATGGTCTTACCCGTGATGAGGCATTGATCATGAGTCAGGATCGTGATTTGTCGGAATTTTTCGAAAAAACAGTGATAAATTACCATCAACCCCGCAAAGCAGCCAACTGGATTACATCTCACCTGATACCGGCCTTAAAAGAACGTGAAATATCAATCAACGAGGTCTTTTTGACCCCGGAACGCTTTCAAAGCCTTCTTTGTATGCAGGATAAGGATAAAATTAACGCCAAAGCCGCCAGGGAAGTTTTGCTCCGGTTGCTTGAAGAAAATAAGAGTCCTGAAGAAATAGTGGAAGAACAAGGGTTTCGTCAGCTCTCCGATATCGATGATTTGGAGTCCGTGGTAGAGCGTATACTCCAGGACAATCCTTCCGGAATTCAGGACTATAAAGCCGGGAATACAAAGGCGCTCGGGTTTTTTATGGGAAAGGCCATGAAAGCCACTCAGGGAAAAGCCAATCCCAAGATGCTCAAAGAGCTGTTTACTAAAAAACTGGCATAATGAGGAGTGCAAAAGCAAAGCTTTTGAACTCCTCATATCATCAACCAATGGCTTGAAAAACAATAAAAGCAGTACTGAATTTTATGGAAATATTGACATATAACGAAATGGACCCGAAAGGGCTCTCAAAACAGGTGAAGAAGGTTGCGGCCATGCTTCAGGCCGGCGATTTTGGCACCGCCGATGTGAAAAAACTTAAAGGCACCCGTTATTACAGGGCCAAACTCAGCAGCAAGGACCGGCTGCTTTTTACATTCGGGCGCTATAATGAGTCGGGCTGTATTCTGCTTCTCGAAGTGATCAAAAACCATGCCTATGAAAAATCAAGGTTTTTGAAGGGTGCCCAAATAGATGAGGAAAAAATCGATTTTGATGTTTCGAGCGGGCAGATGCCCAATAAGGATATAACGCCTCTGGTTTACAGAAATCCGAAGCGATCTGAATTTCATATCCTGGATAAGATTATCTCATTTGATGATATTCAGCACGAAGTTTTCAACCTGAGTACTCCACTCATTGTGATCGGGTCGGCGGGAAGCGGCAAAACGGTGCTGACACTGGAAAAACTCAAGCATATGACCGGTGATATTCTTTATGTCACCTTGTCACCCTATCTGGCGGAGAATGCCCGTAATTTATATTATGCCAACCAATACGAAAATGATCGCCAGAATATCGATTTTCTTTCCTTCAAAGAACTTTTAGAGACCATTCGTGTGCCTGAAGGGCGTGAAATTAACTATCGGGAATTTGAACAGTGGTTTGAGCGCTACAAACATCATGCCCCCATCAAAAACACCCATCAGCTTTACGAAGAGTTCAACGGGGTTTTGACGGGCTATCCGGTGGATCGTCCCTATCTTGATCGCCAAAGCTACCTTGAACTTGGTGTTCGCAGATCCATTTTTCTCAGCAGCGACCGGCCGGCAGTTTATGATATTTTTGAAAAATATCTGAATTTTTTGAAAGACAGCGGATTTTATTCTCCCAACATGGTTTCCTGGAAATATCTTGAGTTATGCCGCCCGAAATATGATTTCGTGGTGGCCGATGAAGTTCAGGATCTCACCAACATACAGATCCGGCTGATTCTCAGAAACCTGAAAAACAGAAACAACTTTGTGCTCTGCGGCGATGCCAATCAGATTGTGCATCCCAATTTCTTTTCCTGGTCGGCCGTGAAATCCATGTTTTATGAGCAGCGGGTGCAAAACGGACAACCCGGGAAGCGCAGCGAACAGCACAGAGAAATTGTCCGGGTCCTAAACGCCAATTACCGCAACTCAATGTCTGTAATCGATCTTGCCAACCGGCTGCTGCTGATCAAAAACGCCCGGTTCGGATCCATCGACCGGGAAAGCAACTACCTGGTGCGATGTGTCTCCGAAAAAGAAGGAAACATTGAATTTTTGGTCGAAAAAGATAAGGCCAAAAAAGAACTCAACACAAAAACCGGCCGATCGGCCCGGACAGCGGTTATCGTTATGCGCTCAGAGGATAAAAAGGCCGCACGCGCTTTTTTTAAAACGCCGCTGTTGTTTGCTATCCACGAAGTCAAAGGTTTGGAGTATGAAAATATCATTCTGCTCAATTTTGTTTCGGGCAATGCCCGCGAATTTAATTCCATCGTCGAAGGCGTTACCGCCGAAGACCTGACTCAGGACCTAAAATATGCCCGTGCACGTGACAAGGAAGACAAGTCCCTGGAAGCCTATAAATTTTTTATCAACGCTTTGTATGTTGCCATTACCAGGGGCATTTCCAACGTCTACCTCATTGAAAGCAATACCAACCACCGCTTGTTTAGCCTCCTGGGTTTGTCCACCCGAACCGGTGATATCAAGGTTGCCTCCCAGGTGTCCACTTCCGGGGAATGGCAGGAGGAAGCCCATCGGCTTGAATTACAGGGCAAAACCGAACAGGCCGAAGAAATCCGGCGGACCATCCTGGCCCAAAAAGAGGTGCCCTGGGAGGTCATGACCCCTCAGAGTATCGATACCCTTAAAAAGGAAGCCCTTGATCCAAAACACTATAACCGTAAGGCTAAGCAGCTGCTTTTCGAATATGCGGTAATGCATCAGGTGCCTGAACTCCTGGAGCCTTTGGCCGCCTTAAAATTCAATCCGGCAAAAAACGCCGAAAAGTTTCGGCTCTCCATTGAAAACAAGTATTTTCAGGATTATCAGGGTAAAAAACTCACCGAGATTAAAAAAAAAGTCGAATTGTACGGAGTTGATTTCCGTAATCCATTCAATCAGACACCCTTGATGATCGCCGCCCATCTTGGCTTGGATGAACTGGTCAAGTGGCTTATTAACAGCGGAGCCAATCGTTGGCTAACCGATAACTGGGGACGTACACCACTTCAAATCGCCCTGCGCCAGGCATATCGATACGAATTTTTTGCCAGGGATCACATTGGAAAAATCTATGCCGACCTTGCGCCTTCCAGTATCAAAGTGAAGGTGGATGACCAGATGATCAAAATCGACAACAAACTCATGGAATTTTTCCTTCTAAATTCCATGATTGCCCAGTTACAGGATCTTTTGAGACAGGAAGCCAAATGGAAAATACCAACATTTGAAACCGCCAGTTTCCTGTCAGCTCTCCAGTATTTCCCGGATCATGTAATCGCAGGATACCGAAAAAAACGGCCATACCTGTCCTCCATTCTCGCCAAAAACGAAATCAATCGTAACGATCCTTATAACCGAAAACTTTTTGTTCGTATCCAGCGTGGCCAATATATCATTAACCCCAACCTGGATATTGCCATCCAGGATGACTGGGTCAATATCTATGACCTCATCAATATCGATTTGTTAGAAAAAGAATCCCAGGATCCTATCCTGAACCAGTTTATTCAACTGATCCGAAAACTTCAGAAAAGGCCCCCGGCGCCTTAGCCTTGGAGGAACGCGACATATTCAGCTTAGTGTATTTGATAAATTTTGATGATTGTAACGAATTTGGGCATGAGGGATGATTTATTGACGGAGTGCAAAAGCTGAGCTTTTGCATTTATGGTGAAAACACGATGAGCAATCCTTTTTTCTACGGCAACGAAGTCTCCGGGGAAGATTTTTGCGACCGGACAGATGAGCTCGATGAGCTGAAAAAAGATGCCGGCGCCGGTCTGAATGTACTTTTGTATGCTCCCAGGCGGCTGGGAAAAACATCCCTTTTGAGAAAGCTTCAAACACAGCTCGAGCAATCAGGGCAATACACAGTGGTCTTCTTTGATTTTTTCAGCATATCTTCTGTAGATGAGTTTATCCAAAGATATTTCAATGCGGTTGCCCAAAGCTTTGATACGGTTCCCGACAAGGTTTTGAATTTTATGAAATCAGTTTTGAAGCTTCGACCGAATATTATTGTCACCATGGGGCAAAGTGGTGAACTTTCGTATGGATTGAGCATAACCAAACGAGAACGGGAATCGACCCTTGAAGATGTTTTAAATCTTCCCAACCTGTATGCGAAAGCCAAGAAAGCAAAAGTAGTGGTTATTTTTGATGAATTTCAGGAGATTGAGCAGTTCGATCTGGAAAAAAAATTCAGAAGTGTTATCCAGACACATGGCAGGCAAGTCAGCTACTTGTTTAGCGGAAGCAAGAAATCAATTCTGAAGCGCATGTTTCATGACAGCTCCCGGGCTTTTTACAAGTCGGTAAAACATATGCATATTGGCGACATATCGTTGGAGGAATGGATTTTATTTGTTCAGGGAAAGTTTGAACGAACCGGCAAAAAAGTTGGTGTGAAGCATATCCGGGAAGCCTTCGGAATTACTCAGGGATTCCCGTATTATATGCAGCAGCTCATGTTCGAAGTTTGGAATGAAACGGCTGAGGTGGTGGATGAAGCTATCTTACAAAACGCAGTCAGGGTCATGTGCGAACGGGAATACGATCTTTACAGTTATATCTGGAGTGATCTGACCATAAACCAGAGAAAAACATTGAAATATATTATCATAAACGATGGAAAAAACCTTTATGCCAACGAGCAGCTTGGTGATGCCGGCCTGACGGCTTCCACCCTAAAAAGCACCTTGGACGGGCTATTAAAAAAAGATATCTGTGATCGTAAAAATGACCGGTATTACCTTGTTGATCCCCTGATGAGCTATTGGGTCCGGCATTACATGATTTCTGAGCACTCCCTTCCTTAAGAATAAGGAGTGCGAAAGTTTTACTTTCGCCAAACGGCTGCAAGACGGTTTACTCGCCATCAATAATGATCACAAAAAATTCGAACCTAATCTGAGCGATTTTTTCTGTAAATATCTGTGATTCCGGTGAAGGGCGGAATCCAGGTCGGAACAAATTTGCATCCGATAACATCTGAAACCTGTTGGCATCGACCAAAGAGATGCTTTGTGCAGCAAGTCCCCCTTTGGAAAAGGGGGATTTAGGGGGATTTAAAAAAGCCCATTTACCTGACGACCAACCATCCTGTTATCGACGTAACTTAGCATCGTCCCTCCGGGACTTGTTTTTGAGGGCGTGATTCTCCGGTGGTTTTTAACCACCGGATGGGATTTTACAAAAAAGAGTCCTGAAGGGACGGCTTTAGCTCCTGCAGTCGTAACTAGTATAGCAGAGTCATGGTTGCGTTTAGAGCATGGGTACGAGAAAAAAATGCAAAAGCACAGCTTTTGCACTCCTTCAACAAATCATTCCTCACTTCCAAATTCGTTACAATCATCAAAATTTATCAGCGGTGTCGAAATTAATTTCCGATGGCAATGGCTGCTCATATTTTATAATGGCACAGATTTATTCGGTTTCCACGCTATTACTAGTTTTAGGAGATCAAGAGTTCTGAAATTGGAGATACCTGAAACCCGAAACCGGAAACCTGAAACCTGAAACCTGACACTCGGTGTTCAAGTTTTTTCAGGGCGAAACATTCCAAATTACTGTCATTCCGGGCGCAGCGGAGCGGAGACCCGGAATC
>SL_3KL_010_SEDDRAFT_10001899_pt1 | contig 19095 bp, 15 predicted proteins | sample SodLakKL_010_SED_2_FD_10381 | JGI IMG/M metagenome (IMG submission 10381) | reverse complement strand
CGGCCCGCCATGCGAGCCGCCCCTCTGGTCTCAAGCCCTATGGCCTGCCGATCTCGGCAGGCCTCTCCAACGGGGTTACTTCACGCCCTCCTCCTTGGGCTCGATCTCGGGCAGCCCGCGCGGCTCACTCATCAGCCCCTTGATGATGGCGTAGCAGCCTACCAGCAGCACCAGCGTGAACGGCAACCCGGTGGACACCGCCATGGCCTGCAGGGCCGCAAGACCACCGCCGACAAGCAGCGCGATAGCGATCAAGGCCTCGATGATCGCCCAGAACACCCGCTGCGGCTTGGGCGCGTCGACCTTGCCGCCGGCCGTAATGGTGTCGATCACCAGAGAGCCGGAGTCGGATGAGGTGATAAAGAAAACCACCACCAGCAGAATGCCAATGAAGGAGGTGATCTGCGCCAACGGCAACTCACCCAGCATGATGAACAGCTGCAGTTCAGTAGCCGCACCGAGCACGCCTTCGAAGCCCTGGTTCATCACCTGGTCCAACGCGGCGCCGCCGAAGGCGCTCATCCACAGCACCGACACCAGCGAGGGCACCAGTAGCACGGCCAGCAGGAATTCCCGGACGCTGCGCCCCCGGCTGACCCGGGCGATGAACATGCCGACGAAGGGCGACCAGCTGATCCACCAGGCCCAGTAGAACGCCGTCCAGCCCTGGCTGAAGTTCTCATCCTCCCGACCGAAGGGCATGGAGAAGGCCGGTAGGTTGACGACGTAGGCCATCAGATTCTGGAAGAAGCTCGTGAAGATCAGCAGGGTCGGCCCCACGAAAATGACGAAGAACATCAGCAGGGCGGCGAAGACCATGTTGATCTCCGACAGCCGCTTAACGCCCTTGTCCACGCCAGCCACAATCGACACGATCGCCACGGCGGTGATGCCGAGGATCAGCAGCACCATGGTGAGGTTGCCCTCGGGCACACCGAACAGATGGCTGAGGCCCGCGGCCGCCTGCTGCGCACCGATACCGAGCGAGGTGGCCAGCCCGAACAGCGTGGCAAAGACGGCCAGCATGTCGATCAGGTGCCCGGGCCACCCCCAGATGCGCTCGCCCAGCAGCGGGTAGAAGATGGAGCGCACGGTAAGCGGCAACCCCTTGTTGAAGGAGAAGATTGCCAGCGCCAGTGCCACCACTGAGTAGATCGCCCAAGGGTGCAGCCCCCAGTGGTAGATGGTGGCGGCCATCCCCAGGGTGGCTGCTGCCGCCTCATCACCCTCGGCGCCTCCCAGCGGCGCCCAGTCCGTGCGGACCCCGTTTTCAGTGGTTATACCGCCGAGAGCCGCGTCAAAGTGCCCCAGAGGCTCCGCCACACCGAAGAACATCAGGCCGATTCCCATACCCGCGGCAAAGAGCATGGAGAGCCAGCCCAGGTAGGAGAAGTCGGGCGTGGCCTCCGCACCCCCTATTCGGACCTTGCCCAGTGGCGAGAAAATCAACCCCAGGCAGAGCAGCACAAAGATGTTACCCGCCGTCAGGAAGAACCAGGACATGTTGCCGGTCAGCCAGTCCCTGAGCCCCTCGAACATCGGGGCCACCTGGTCCTGCGCCGCTAGGGTGATCACTACGAACAGCACCGTGACCAGCGCCGAGATGGCAAACACCTTGCCGTGGATGTCGAGATTAAGGCGGATCTGGCCGGTGACGTTGTCCTGACCGATGACGTAATCGGTGTCGATCAGATTGGCAGCCCCTTCGGGGGCGGGCACACCCACACCGGCGTGTTCGTCGGACGAAGGTGTCTCGTTATCCTTTACCACAGGCATGTCTCCGTATTGCTCCGGATGCGATGGTCGAGCGTAGTCAGGTCGAGGTCAGGCTCGGGAGGGCCGCACCAGAAAGACCGAGACGTCGGTCTGCCTGGCCACCTTGCCTCCGTGCGACGGCATGATCGCGTCCAGCCTGCGCGGCAGGTGGGTCCCCATTACCACCAGGTCGGCCCCCACGTCCTTGACGCCCTTGACCAGTAGGTCCTCCAGGTCGGCCACCGGGTCGGCGCTGACATACACCTTGGTGCTCACCGGACGCCCGTGGCGCTGCCCCTGCTCCTGAGCGAACACCTTGAGTTTTTCCTCATACTCCTTGGGCGACCGTGCCACCCGCCCGGGCGTACCCGGGGTGACGCTGACGTAGCAGATCTCGGCTTCGTAGTGCTGCGCCATGTCGCCGGCGACGTTCAGGGCGCGCTCCAGCGCCCCCACGTGGGCCAAGTCCACCGGGACGAGAATGCGGTGGTACATAAAGAGTTGCCCCCCTTAGGATCGGAAAAGCCGCAGGAATACCCTGTTAACTGTTGTATAACAATCTTAAACATAGATCAGGGTAATAAAGAAACAACTGATCGCCGGCCAGGGCGGGCCACGCCCCCGGCTGTCGGCCACCTTGACACCCCCGCGACCGCGCCATAGCATGCGAGCCCATTCATCGTTCGGAACCTGCCGCGCCAGATGGACATCGATGCAATCCGGAACCTGGCAGCTGAAGACATGGCTGCCGTCAACCGCCTGATCCAGGAGCGCCTGAGTTCCGAGGTGGTGCTCATCAATCAGATGGGCAACTACATCGTCAACAGCGGCGGCAAACGACTGCGCCCGTTGCTGGTGCTGCTGGCCGCCCGCGCCGCCGGTTACAGCGGTGACCAGCACATCAAGCTGGCCGCCGTGGTCGAGTTCATCCACACCGCCACCCTGCTCCACGATGACGTGGTCGACGAGTCCACCCTCCGCCGCGGCCAAGGCACCGCCAACAGCATCTGGGGCAACGAAGCCGCCGTGCTGGTGGGCGATTTCCTCTACACCCGCTCCTTCGAGATGATGGTCGAGGTGGGCCTGTTGCCGATCATGCAGGTCATGGCCCGCACCACCAACACCATCGCGGAGGGCGAGGTCATGCAGTTGCTCAACTGCCACGACCCCGACGTGACCCAGGCGCGCTACCGCGACGTCATCTACCGCAAGACCGCCTCGCTGTTCGAGGCGGCCTGCTGCCTGGGGGGCACGGTGGCGGGACTGCCGCAGGCGCAGACCGATGCCCTGTCCGCCTACGGGCTGCACCTGGGCACCGCCTACCAGCTGGTGGACGACGCGCTGGACTACGCCGGCAAGGCCGAGGAGATCGGCAAGAACATCGGCGATGACCTGGCCGAGGGCAAGCCCACGATGCCGCTGATCCACGCCATGGGCAAAGGCTCGGACGAGGAGCGCGAGGTCATCCGGGAGGCGATCAGCGAGGGCGGCATGTCCCGCATTGAGGCGGTGCAGCAGGCCATTGAAAACACCGGCGCCATTCCTTATACTCTGCGCCTCGCTCGGGACGAAGCAGAGAAAGCGGTGGAGAGCATTGCATCGCTGACGACGTCCGAGTGGAAAACAGCGCTGGAGGAGTTGGCCCGCTCAAGTGTGGCCCGAACCTACTAGCCTGTACCAGACAATTCGGGGTGTAGCTCAGCTTGGTAGAGCACTGTCTTCGGGAGGCAGGAGTCGCTGGTTCGAATCCAGTCACCCCGACCATCTTCGCCAGAACGGCGGCTTCGGTAACCCGGGGCCGCCGTTTTGCTTTTCTGTTCCTTGCAGTCAGCGCCGGATCAGGGGCGGTAGCGCGCCCAGCAGTTGGGCGTCTCCCATACAGTGACCTCCAACAGGTCCGCGTGCCCCTGGCTGCGCTGTTGCACCCGGGGGGCCAGGCGCTGAAACCAGTGCCGCGCCAGCACCTCCGCCGTTGGCGGCCCCGGCAGCAGGTAGAGCTTGCCCCCCAGCGACGGATCGCAAGCCTCGGCAAACCCGTTGGCCGCCACCGCCTGGCGAAGCCCTGCCAGCCACTCCGCTGGCTGCTCACTGCCGCCGGCGAGCATCTCCAACAGGGTCTGGTCATCCACCGACAGCAGCAGCCCGTGGTCACACGGCGCATCGATCACCGCCAGCATTTCCTCCTTCAGGAACCCGAAATCCAGCACCATGCCGCGCTCTTCGCCGCTCTCGTGCAGGTCCGGGTTGCCGCAGGCCGCCTCCACCACATAGCGGTGGCCGTGCAGGTGCCGGCAGCGGGAGCCGTGGTCGGGAATGCGGTGGGCGGCGTCGATTTCCAGGCGACGGGTGACGGTAAAGCTGCTCACGCGGGCGCTCCGTGTCGGGCGTACTGGGGATAGGGTTAGCCCTTCAGTGTACCACCGCTGGCCCTGTCCGGGCTGGTCCCGGCGCGGGCAGTGGCACAACCCCAACCAAAAACCGGGGCGCCCCACGCTGGGGACGCCCCGGTTGGATCAGGCAACGCTGGCCGCAGCCGGCGTTTCAGCTGACCGACTGATTACAGCTGCTTTTTGCAGAAGTACCAGTCCACGTAGTCGTAGCCCTGATCCTTGCGGGCCTCGGCATCCTCGACCGTGGCCGGCGGGGGCACGATGACCTTGTCACCCGGCTGCCAGCCCTCGGGAGTGGCCACGCCGTGCTCCTGGGAGGTCTGCAGGCTCTTGACCAGGCGCAGCGCCTCGTCGATGGAGCGACCGTTGGTCATCGGGTAGTAAATCATCGCCCGCAGGATGCCCTCGGGGTCGATGAAGAAGGTGGCACGGACCGCGGAGGTGTCGCTGGCACCCGGCTGCACCATCCCGTACGCATTGGCGACCTTCATGTTCAGGTCGGCGATGATCGGGAAGTTGATGTCAACGCCGAAGTTCTCCTTGATGCTGCGCACCCAGGCGACGTGGGCATGGATACCGTCGATGGACAGCCCCACCAGCTCGGTGTTCAGGGCCTTGAAATCCTCGGACCGCTCGGCGAAGGCCATGAACTCGGTGGTGCACACCGGGGTGAAGTCGGCCGGATGGGAGAACAGCACGACCCACTTGCCACGGTAGTCGCTCAGCTTCTTCGGACCGTGGGTGGTCTGGGCCTCCCACTCCGGGGCCGGCTTGTTGAGCTGGGGCATGGCGAGTACGGGCTCTTGCTGCTCTTGAACTTCTTCAGTCATGTCGACCTCTTTACTATGCAAGTGAATTGCGTATCAACGGTTATGAATATACCGACTAGCCCACTCCGTGGCCAATAGAACGTCCCGAACGGGCCAATAGGCCATACTTCCATTTCATTATATGCTTATGCGAAACAAATCTATACGGCAAGCGGTACACTGATACGTCAGCCAAACAGACGATGCACCGATACCCATGACGCTTGATATCCTCGCGGTGGGCGACCTCCACCTGGGCCGCCGCCCCGCCGGACTCCCCGAATCCGTCACCCTGCACCACGACCCCGCCGAGCTCGGCCCCGCCGCAGCCTGGCAGCGCCTCGTCACCGCCGCGATAAAGCATGGCGTGGATGCCGTGCTCTTCGCCGGCGATGTGGTGGAGCGGGAGCAGGACTTCTTCGAGGCCTACGGGCTGCTCCATACCGGCGTCCGGCGCCTGGTGGATGCCGGCATCCGCGTCATCGGTGTCAGCGGCAATCACGACACCGCGGTGCTCCCCCGCCTGGCGGAGGAACTCCCCGGCTTCGAGCTGCTCGGCGCCAATGGGCGGTGGCAGACCACCCGGATCAGTGGCCGCAACGGCAGCGAGGTGGAGGTCCACGGCTGGTCCTTTACGGAGGCGCAGCGCGCTGTCAGCCCCTTGGCCGGGCATCAGTTCCCACCGGCACCCTGCCCGAGGATCGGGCTGCTCCACTGCGACCGGGACCAGAGCGACAGCCCCTACGCCCCGGTCAGCTCGGCGGAGCTGGCTGCCAGCGGGCTGGACGCCTGGCTGCTTGGCCACATCCATCAACCCGATGCGCTCTCTGCCCACAGCCCCTCGGGCTACCTCGGTTCCGTCAGCGCCCTGCGCCGCACCGAAACCGGGCCCCGTGGCCCCTGGCTCTACCAGTTCGACGGCGGTGGTGTTGCCGGCCTGCAGCAGTGGCCGCTGGCACCGATGCAATGGTACGAATTAAGCGTGGATCTGGGAGACCTTTCCGATGCGGCCGATGGTCGCGCCCGGCTGCTCACGCGGGTCCGTGAACTGCAGGAAGAGGCCCGGGCCCAGGACTGGCAACCGCGCCTGGTGGGCGTGCGCGTGCGGCTCACCGGCCGCACGAACCTCGGCGGTGCGGTGCACGAGCACCTGACCGGGGCGCTGCGCGACAATCCCCTGCTGCCCGGCCCACCCGATGTCTTTGTCGACCGCATCCGGCTGGAAACCCTGCCGGAGCTCGACCTGGCCCAGCTGGCCCGGGAGGCCAGCCCCGCCGGGCTACTGGCCGCACAACTTCTCACCCTCGAGGCTGGGCCGACCGGCGCCGACTGGCCCGGCCTGATCCAGGACGCCCGGGAAGCCCTCGCAGCCGAGGCCGGGCACAAACACTGGCAAGACCTGGAAGCCGTCCCGCTGGACGACGACGCCGTGGCGGACTGGCTCTGGCAGGCCGGCACCGCCACCCTGGACGCCCTGCTCGCTCAGAAGGCCGCCGACGCATGAAGCTGACTGCGCTCCACATCCAACAGCTGCCGGGCATCGAACCCGGCTTTCAACTCGTCGACCTGGACCCCGAGGTCAATTTGCTGCTCGGCCCGAACGCCTCGGGCAAGAGCAGCGTGGTCCGCGCCCTGCGCCACCTCATGGAGGCGCGCAACGATGACCCGCCGGGGCTGATCCTGTCCGCCACCTTCAGCGACGACGCGCACCAATGGCAAGTGGAGCGACTGGGCCGGGATATCCACTGGCGCCGCGATGGAACGCCCTGCGCCCCGCCTCCCCTGCCCGGCGCGGACGGCCTGGGTTTCTACTGGATCGGGCTGGATCGCCTGCTGGAATTGACCCGCGAGGACCGGGCGGTGGAGAGCGCGCTGCGCCGGGAGATGCAGGGCGGCTACGACCTGCAGAGCCTGCGCGACCACCCCCTGCTGACCCTGCCGCCGCGCCGCGGTCAACAGGCGGCGCGCGAGGTGCTCCAGGGCGAACAGGCACTCCGCCAGCTGGAGCGCGCCCACCAGGCGCTGGCCGCCGACGAGGCCACGCTGCCCGCCATCCGCGAGGCACTGACCGCTGCCCGGGCCGCCCGCGAACGCCAGGAGGCCTGCGAGCTCGCCCTGCAGGCCCTGGAGGCCGCCCGCGCCCTGCAGGAGCAGGAGGAACGGCTGGCCGCCTACCCCGATCCGATGCCGGCCGGCCTCACCCGGGCGCGCGTGGACGAGCTGGAACGCCAACTCGCCGAACAGGGGCGCGCCCTGCAGCGTGCCCGCGAGGACCGCGCCCGCGCCGAAGCGCAATGGCAGGGCACCGGCCTGGCGGAGGGCTTGCCGCCAACCGACGAGTTGCAGACGGCATCCAGCGAGGCCCGGCGGCTGGCCCGCCTGGAGGAGCAGGTGGAGCAGCGCCGGGCCCGGCTGGAGGCTGCCCGCCAGGCCGCCGCCGAGGCGGCCCGCGCGCTGGGCCGCGACCCTGGCGAGGACGCCAACCTGCCACCGCTCTCGCCGGACCGGCTCGCTGGACTGGAGGAGCGGGCGCGGAAGGTGCACGCGGCTGACGAGCGGGTCCAGGCCCTGGAGGCTCGGCTGGAAGCCCTCGGCGATGCCCCCGACAGCGACCCACCCGCCCCACTGGAGCAGGGCGCTCATGAACTGCGCCGCTGGCTGCGCCAACCGAAGCCCCAACCCCTGCAGTGGCTCGGCCTCGGCCTCACTGCCTTGGGCGGCACCGGCACTACGGCCCTCGGGCTCACGTTTGGCCACTGGCCCACCGTCGCCAGCAGCCTGGTCGTGCTGGCCGGCCTCGGGGCCAGTGGCGTGGTGCTGTGGCGCCAGCGAGACCGTCGCGACAGCCAGGCCCGCTACGCCGACCTGCCGCTGACGCCCCCGGAGGACTGGACGGAGACCGGCGTCCACCAGCGCCTGCAGGCGCTGGAACGGGCCCATCACCAGGCACGCAGCCGCGAGCAGCGGCGCCATGAGGCGGATCAACTGCACGCCGAACTCACCCGAGCCCGGAGTGACCAGTCGGCTGCTCGGCAGGCGCTGCAGGCCGACGCCGCCCCCCTCGGACTGGACGCCAGCCTGCCCCTCTCCCTGGAGCGCACCGCGCACCTCCTGGCCCGCCACCAGCAGGCACGGGAGGAGCTGGCGCGCGAACAGGCCGCGTTGACGCGCCAGACCCAGGACATGGACGAACTGCGCGCTGCCGTCCAGACCCGACTGGCCCACTGGGACGCCGCCCCTCGGCAACTTGCCGGCGAACAACTTACCGGCGAGAAGCTGACCGCCGCCGTGGACGCGCTGCGTGAACGCGCGCAGACCGCGGAACGTGCCCGTCAAGGCATGGACAACGCGGACCGACTGATCCAGGACCGGGCCCGGCAACAGCGCGATACCCAAGAGGCCCTGGAGCAGCTCTACCGGGACGCCGGTCTTACGCCGGCGCAGCGCCCCCTGCTGCTGGAGCGCATCGACCAGCTGGAGGCCTGGCAGGCCTGTCGCCAGGCGCGGGATGAAGCCCGGAGCAACTATCGCCTGCGACGACGTGACCTGGAGGACCGGGCCGGCGGCGACATCCTGGAATGGCTGGAGTCGGGTGACGAGCCAGCCCTGCGCCGCGCCGCCGACGAGGCGGCCGAGCGCGCCGCACGGGTGGAGGCCCTGCAGGAGGAACGCGCTGCCATCAACAGTCGCCTGGAACAGGCGCGCCGGCGCCACGACCTGGAGGAGGCCCTGGCACGGCGGGACGAGGCCCGGGAGCGACTGAGCGAAGAGCGGGACCACGCGCTGCGCGCCAGTGCCGGGCGCTTCCTGCTGGACCGGGTGGCCCGCCGGCACGAGCAGGACCACCGCCCCGAGGCGCTGGCCCGCGCCGACCAGCTCTTCGGCCGCTTCACCCACCAACGCTACGGGCTGCGGCTCAGTCCCTCGCAGGCGCTACAGGCCGTCGACCACCGCAGCGACCGGCCCCATCCCCTGGATACCCTGTCCACCGGCACCCGCATGCAGCTGCTGATCGCCCTGCGGGTCGCCTGGCTGGAACAGCTGGAGCGTCAGACCCGGCCCTTGCCGCTGATCCTGGACGAGGCCCTGACCACCACCGACCCGGAGCGTTTCCAGGCGGTTGCCGGCAGCCTNGCGGCCCTGCTGGAAACCGGGCGGCAGGTCTTCTACCTCAGCGCCCAGCCGGAGGATGCCCAGCGCTGGGAGGCCGCCNTGGGCCGCGTGCCCCACTGCGTGGACCTGGCCACCCTCCGCGCCAGCGGGCGTGCACTCTCCGAACAGCGGCTGCAACTACCAGCGCAGGCAACCGTGCCGGATCCTGCCGGACACACCGCCGAGAGCTACGCCCAGACGCTGCAGGTACCGGGGGTCAACCCGTGGCAGCACGCGGGCGAGATCCACCTCTTCCACCTGCTGCGCGACCAGCTGGATACGCTCCATCGGCTGTTACGGGACTTCCGGATCCGGTACGCGGGGGAACTGGAACGCCTGCTGGCGGACCCGGCCCTGCGCGAACAGCTCCCAGAGCCGCTTCACCAGCAGCTGCACTGCCGGCTCCAACTGGCACGGCACTGGCTGCACGCCTGGCGCCGGGGGCGCGGGCGGCCGGTCACCCGGGGCGTGCTGGAGGCCAGCGGTGCCGTGAGTGAGACCTTCATCGCGCGCGTTGCGGAGATCAACGACGCCCACGGAGGGGACGCCCGTGCCCTGCTGGAGGCCTTGCGGAACGGCGAGGCGTCCGGATTCAGAAAGGCGAAGATCGATGAACTGGAGGCCTACCTGCAGTCGGAGGGCCACCTGGACCCACAACCAAGGCTGGACAGCGCCGAGCGCTACCGCGCCGCGCTGGCCAAGGTGGAGCTGCCACTGGAGGCGATCGGGCGCGACGCCCGGGTCATCGACTGGCTGGAAGCGGCCCTGCTGGCCTGAGCCACCCGGTGCGGTTCACCCCCGGGGCAGGGTCACACCGCGCTGGCCCTGGTATTTGCCGCCCCGGTCCTTGTAGGAGGTCTCACACTCCTCATCGGACTCGAGGAACAGCATCTGCGCCACGCCCTCGTTGGCGTAGATCTTCGCCGGCAGCGGGGTGGTGTTGGAGAACTCCAGGGTGACGTGGCCCTCCCACTCCGGCTCCAGCGGCGTGACGTTCACGATGATGCCGCAGCGGGCATAGGTGGACTTGCCCAGGCAGATGGTCAGCACGTTTCGCGGGATGCGAAAGTACTCCACGGTGTGGGCCAGAGCGAAGGAGTTGGGGGGGATGATGCAGACATCCGACTCCACATCTACGAAGCTGCGGCTGTCGAAGGCCTTGGGATCGACGATGGCGGTGTTGATGTTGGTGAAGATCTTGAAGTGCGACGAGCACCGCACGTCGTAACCGTAACTGGAGGTGCCGTAAGAGATCACCTTCTGGTCATTCACCTCGCGCACTTGCCCGGGCTCGAACGGCTCGATCATGCCGGTCTGCTCGGCCATGCGCCGAATCCACTTGTCTGACTTGATGCTCATTACTATCCCTGATTGAAGTCACGGGCGGCACCCGCTCTTGATCGGCGCAGTGTAACCGGGTGCGAGCCGGCATACTACAAACACCAGCTCGCACCCGGGCACGGACCGAGCCGCGCTATCCAACTTCCGGCAGACTGAGGAAGGCCGTGGCGATGGAGAAGTAAATCAGGATACCCACCACGTCCGCCACGGTGGTGACCAGCGGGGCACTAGCAGTAGCCGGGTCCATCTTCAGTTTTTCGAGGATAATCGGCAGTAGCATCCCGAACATGCTGCCCATCAGCACGATACAAAGCATGGCTATGGCCACCACGTAGCCCACGTCCAGCCCCCCGCGCCAGACACCGAGTGCCCAGACCGCAATACCCATAGTAATACCCAGCGCCAACGCCACACCCAGCTCCTTGCCCCACAGGCGCAACCAGTCGCTGGAACGCACATCACCAGTCGCCATGGCACGCACCATCAAGGTGGCCGACTGAGTCCCGGCATTACCGCCAGAGGCGATGATAAGAGGCAGGAAGAACAGTAGGGCCATGACCGCCTCGATGGTCTCCTCGAAAGTGGCGATCGCCATGCCGCTGAATATATTCACGAAGACCAGCATGACCAACCAACCCACACGGCGTTGGTACAACCGGATGGGTTTGGCCTCGCGCAAGCTGATGGTGCCGGTACCACCCACACTACCCAGCTTGTGGAAGTCCTCGGTGGCCTCGGCTTCCGCCACGTCCATCACGTCGTCTAGCGTAACGATGCCCAGCAGGACGCCCTCGGAATCCATCACCGGCAACGCACTCAGATCGTAGTGCTGTACGAGCTCCACCGCCTTCTCGCGATCCTCGAAGGCTGAAATACTGATGTAGTGGTGGTCCATCAGGCTGTCTACGGTGTCATCCGGTTCCGCAAGGATGAACCGTCGGATGGAGAGCACATCCTGCAATCGCCCCTGGTTGTCGGTCACGTGAATGACGTTGACGGTCTCCCCTCGCTCCTTCTGGGCGCGGATATGGGTCAAAGACTGTTCGATGGTCCAGTCCGGGCGCACCGAGATGTACTCCGGCGTCATGAGCCGGCCCACTGATTCTTCCGGGTAGCCCAGAAGCTGCTGGGCGCGCCGCCGCTCACCCAGCGGGAGCAGTTCCATCAAGCGTTGTGTCGCCGGCGCCGGCAACTCCTGGAAAAGCGCCGTGCGATCGTCCGGGGTCAGGCCGGCGAGGACTTCGCGGGTCTCGTCATCTGTCATGTCTTGCAGCAGGGTGTCCTGGTGCTCGGGCGACAGATAGGCGAAAACCTCGTTGGCCTGACCCCGGGGCAGCAGCTTGAAGAGGAAGATGCGCTGCGCTTTCTCTAGCTCCAGCAGCAGTTCCGCAATATCCTGCTCCGGAAGATCGGCGACAGTCTCCCGCGCCTGATTCCAGCGCCGTTCTTCCAGCAACTGGGCGAGTTCGTCCACCAGCTCGATCGTTTCTTCCTGTGTTTCTGCCATAGCGTTTACCCCATCGACCACCGGTCATGTTGCCCAGCGGTATGACTCCAACCGGCCCGCACGCACGCGAGACCGGCAGCGCGATCACTTCAGTCCGCCGTTCGCAGCAGAAGCCCTGCCAGCATCAGCCGCCCCGGAAACCAGCTACCCACCCGGCGACCGCGGGTCGCAGCCGCCAGATCATCCAGGTCCTGCGCCGCCAGCAGGCCCAGAACGCGGTGCTGCGAGTCGACCACCGGCAATGCCGCAAGCCCGGATCTGCGCAGGTAGCGCCCGGCCCGGGACAGACCGTCCACCTCCCTCAGCCACCAGCGGCGATCGATAACACCCTGCTCCACCGGTTCGCCATCCGCTACTGCCGCCATGGACGCATTGGTAACGAGCCCCAAGTACCGCCCGTCGCCGTTAACGACCATTAGACCGTTCCTGTTACCTGCCGCTGACAGGCGGCGACGAGCGGCCTCCGCCGGAGCCCCGGCCGTGATCAGAGGCGGTTGGCCTCGCATCCAGCGCANTACACTGTCCGCCGGCGCATCCAAGGCAAGGCGAAGCGCATGNCGTTNGTGGGAATGTAGCTTTCGCAGCAGTGCCTGGCAGTGTGTTTGGGGACACTGTTCCAATAGCCGTACCTGCTCATGGGTTGGCAGGGGTAGCGCCAGGTGGGCGGCTTCAGAGGGTTCCAGCGCCCCCAACAGCTGTTTCCGCTGGGGCAGAGTCATAGCAAAAAAGAGGGTCCGCTGGCGCTTGGGTGGCAACCGACGAAAAAGCAGCCGGGAACGGACGCCGTCCAGATCCTGTAGCAATCGGCACAGCTCAGCGTCCTGCAGGCGGTTGGCAAGATCCATGGCCCGACCGTAGCGGCCAAGCCTGAGATTCTCGATGATGGACTGAAACATGACTCCACCCCTCGACATTGCACGAGTTGGCACATGGCCTGCCGGGGTGGAGACCGGGCGTCGTCGTTAGGCGAGCGCTCCCGCAATCAATTCCGAGCCCGGCAGGCACGACAGCATGCCGGCGCGAAACGCGCCGGCGCCGGTACTCGCCGGTTGCGGAACTTCGTCGTCGCAATGCATGGCGACACTCCTCTGCCTTGCCAGCCCTGGATGTCGTGACACTGCGTGCGACGAGAGCGGGGTGGGCACCTGTCCGGGTAATGCCCCTGCTCGTTGCGGATAGCCCTCCGCAACGAGCAGGCAATTGGAGCCAGGTGAGACTCAGGCTGCTGCGGGGGCACACCGCGTCGCCACAGGCAGCGCCTGCACGACCGGTTTTGAAAAGCTGCTAGCGTATCTGGACTTCCCGTTCATCAAGCGTGGTACGGCGCTCGGCGCCTGATACCCTCAATGACTCAGCGACGCTGAGAGATTATTCCAGTTCCGAAAAAAAATCAAACATTCCGAAATGATAGCCGCCGCTCCTGCGGCGGATCTTGACCTGCAGACCACCCGACTGTAGAAAAAGTCGCTCCTCAACGAACCGGACCAACCCCATGGCACTATGGATAGCCGCCCTACTCGGCGTCATTCAGGGCATCTTCATGTTTCTCCCGGTCAGCTCCACCGCGCACATGGTGCTGACCGAGCACTGGCTCATCGCACGCGGGGAGACCCTGCCGCCGCCGGAGAGCCCGGAGATGATCCTGTTTGCGCTAGTGGTCCACGTAGGCACGCTAGTCTCCATTGCGGTGGTGTTCTGGCCCAGCCTCTGGCGCTTCAGCGGGAACGCCCTGGGGGGCGCCTGGGAGTGGGCCGGCCGGGGTGGTCGCGGCGGGCTACCCCTCTACTGGCGGCTCTTCTGTCTGGGCATGTTCTCGGTGCTGTGCACCGGGGTGCTGGGGTTGACCCTGAAGGCCACCTTCGAGCACATCTTCGCCTCACCCATGATGATAGCCGGCACGCTCACCCTCACCGGCATCCTGCTCTGGTGGACCGACCGGCTGCCCCCCCGCCGGCGCGGACTGAAGGGCATCAACCTGAAGGTGGCCGGTGTCATCGGCCTGGCCCAGGGCTTCGCCCTGATGCCGGGGCTCTCCCGCAGCGCGATGACCATCGTCTTCGCCCTGTTCACCGGGCTGAAGCGCCGCTGGGCGGCCGAGTACAGCTTCTTTCTGGCCATCCCCACCATCTGCGCGGCCACCCTGCTCCAGGCCATCGAGGTCTACCGCCTGGGGCTGCCCAACACGGTGGGCTTCTCGGCGCTGGCCGTGGGCTTTGTGGTGGCCGCCATCGTCGGCATCATCTCCCTGAAACTGGTGATCTACTTCTTGTATCGGGCGCGCCTCAAGGTATTCTCGTTCTATGTCTGGGCGCTGGCATTGGGCATTGCCACCGGGTTGATCGACCTGACACCGGCTCTGAGCTGACGGCAACGCCGGCCCGCCCTCGCCCCAACGAGCCACCGCCCCGCGATCACCGTTCCAACAAGGGATGAAGGAACACCGACATGAACTTTTTCGAGCATCAGGACCGTGCACGCCGCACCACCCTCTGGCTGATCCTCTTCTTTGTGCTGGGGGTGATCGCCATCGCCGTGGTGGTCAATGCCCTGGTGCTGTTCTTCCTCGGTGAGCCGCCCCCGGCCGACGCCCCGCCGGCGCGCTGGATCGAGGACAACCTGGAACTGATGATCACCTCCACGGTGCTGGTGGTGGCCGGTATCGGGCTGGCCAGCGCCTTCCGGGTGGCCAGCCTGTCCGGCGGCGGCAGCAAGGTGGCGGAGATGCTGGGCGGCACCCGCGTCACCCCTGACACCCGCGACCCCAAGCGGCGCCAGCTGCTCAACGTGGTGGAGGAGGTGGCGCTGGCCTCCGGCACGCCGGTGCCCGATGTCTACGTGCTGGAGGAGGAGAAGGCCATCAATGCCTTCGCCGCCGGCTACAGCCAGAGCGACGCCGCCGTGGCCGTTACCCGGGGTACGCTGGAGAAGCTGAACCGCGAGGAATTGCAGGGCGTGGTGGCCCACGAGTTCGCCCACATCGTCAACGGCGACATGCGCCTGAACATCCGCCTGATGGGGGTCGTGTTCGGGTTACTGGTGCTCACCGTGGTGGGCCGGTTCATGACCCGCGCTATCTTTGTCGGCGGCGGCAGCCGGGAAGGCAAACAGGCCGCCATGGGCATCGCAGCCCTGGGGCTGGCGCTGATCCTGGTGGGGGCGCTGGGGGTGTTCTTCGGCCGGCTGATCAAGGCGGCGGTCTCGCGCCAGCGCGAATTCCTGGCCGACGCCTCGGCGGTGCAGTACACCCGCAACCCGGACAGCATCGGCGGTGCGCTGAANAANATCGCCCTGCACAGCCGCGGCTCCAATCTGGAATCCCCGGAGACCGAGGAGGTCAGCCATATGCTGTTCGCCTCGGGCTTTGCCTCCATGAGCGGGCTGCTGGCCACCCACCCGCCGCTGGAGCAGCGCATCCGCGCCGTCGACCCGCAGTTCGACCCCGAACGCGACCTGGCCGCGCTGGCGCAACAGGAAACGCGCCGCAAGGAGGCCCGGGCTGAAGCGGAAGCGGCCGCCCGCCAGTCACGGGAGGAGGCACAGAAGACCGGTGGGCGCAGCGGCATTCCCGGCGTCACCCCGCTGCCCGGCATGGAGGCCCTGCCCCAGGGCGCCATCCTGGCGGCGATTCTTGCCGATGTGGACCAGCCGGACACCCGCCGCCACCAGAGCGCGGCCCGACTGATCAAGCGCCTGCCCGAACCGCTCACCGACGCCGTGCATAGCGACCAGGCCGGTCTGGCGGTGCTTTACCTGCTGATCAGCGACGACCGGAAGGTGCGGGACCAGCAACTCCAGCAGGTCGCAGAGGACTGGGGGGACGAGGCAGTGGAGACCCTGCAGGGGTGGCTTGCAGCGGAGTGGACGCTGGCACCGGACCAGCGCCTGCCGGTGCTGGAACTGGCCCTGCCCGCACTCCGCCACCAGCCCCGGGAGGATCTGGCGGCATTGCAGGCCACGGTGGAGGCGCTGATCGCCAAGGACGGCCAAGTCTCGGTGTTCGAGTTCGCGCTGGCACAGCTGTTCAACGGGCACCTGCGCGATGTACTCAACCCCAGTGGCGCGGACCGCGGCCACGCCCGGGTCAATGCGGATAAGGTGGAGGGCATCCGCCAGCTGCTCTCGGTGCTGGCCGCGGCCGGCGCGGAGGGCGACGAGGCCGGCGCACGGGCGGCCTATGCCAGCGGCATGGCCGTGCTCTACCGCGAGAACCAGCCTCCCAGCTACGGGATCCCCGAGAACTGGCCCAAGGCCCTGGGCGCGATGCTGCCCCGGCTCGACCGCCTCTCCCCGGGCAACAAGCGCAAACTGGTGGAGGCGATGGTGGCCACCGTGGCCCACAACGGGCAGGTGAACATCCGGGAGGCGGAGCTGCTGCGCGCGCTGGCCGCCGCACTGCACGTCCCCATCCCGCTGATCCTGCCGACGACGGCCGAGGCTAACGCGCACGAGGGTGGGGCCGAATAACCGGCCTCAGTCCCGCGCCAGGGCTATCCCGGCCGCAGCCCCGAGCAGGGCCACCAGAAGTGTGGCACCGACGTACAGCGCGCCCCACAACCAGGCCCCGTCCTGTAACAGGGCCAGGGTCTCCAAGCTGAAGACCGAGAAGGTGGTGAAGCCGCCACACACCCCCGTCATCAGGAACTGCCGCAGGTGCGGTGCCAGTGGCCAGGCCCCGTCCGGTGCCGTGCGTATCGCCACCCAACCGATGACCAGACACCCTAGGCCGTTCACCAGCAGCGTATCCCAGGGGAAGGCGCCCCAGGGGGCCAGGCCGAGCAGGTACCGCAGTGCAGCGCCCAGCGCCCCACCCAGCGCGACCCAGATCATCACCCTCACAGGCCACCCCCCAGCCATAAGCCGAACGCGGCCGCCCCCAGGCAGCCGGTGAAGGAGATCAGCACGTAGAGTGCGGCCACCGCTCCACGGCCGTCGTCGATCAGCTGCACCGCCTGGAGCCCGAAGGAGGAGACCGTGGTGAAGCTGCCACACACGCCGAGCATGAACAGCAGCGCCAACTCGCCGCCCGGCGCCAGCACCGTGGCCAGCCAGCCGATCAGCAGCGACCCGAGGCCATTCACCGCCAACGTGCCCCAGGGAAAGTCCCCGGGGACCCGGGCCGTGACGGCGGCATTCAAGGCCCAGCGCGCCACCGCCCCCGCGGCCCCGCCCAGCGCGACCCAGAATAATCCCTGCAAGATCAACCCCCCAATGTGCCACCGGCGACAATCTGGCATACTGTGCGGCTTATTCGAGTCGCCCCGAAACCGGGCCGAACCCGCTCACCAACCCCAAAAGACACCGGCATGACGCGAAAGATACTGGTCACCAGCGCCCTACCCTACGCCAACGGCCCCATCCACCTGGGCCACCTCGTAGAGTACATCCAGACCGATATCTGGACCCGCTTCCAGCGCCTGCGCGGCCATGAGTGCTACTACGTCTGCGCCGACGACGCCCACGGCACGCCCATCATGCTCAAGGCGCGGGAGCGGGGCATCAGCCCTGAGGAGTTGATCGCCGAGGTGGGCGAGGAGCACCAGCGCGACTTTGCCGACTTCCTGATCGAGTTCGATAACTACCACAGCACCCACTCGGACGAAAACCGCTACTTCGCCGAGCTGATCTACTCGCGGCTGGACGAGGCCGGCTACGTGGACCGCAAGGTCATCAAGCAGGCCTACGACCCCAAACTGGAGATGTTCCTGCCCGACCGCTACATCAAGGGCGAATGCCCCCGGTGCGGCGCGGAAGACCAGTACGGCGATTCCTGCGAGGCGTGCGGGGCCACCTACACCCCGGCGGAGCTCGAGAACGCCGTCTCGGTGGTTTCCGGCGAGCGCCCGATAGAGCGCGAGTCCGAGCACTACTTTTTCCGCCTGCAGGAATTCGAGGCCATGCTGCGGGAGTGGGCAAGCCCCGAGCACCTGCAGACCGAGGTGGCCAACAAGCTGGCGGAGTGGTTCGAAGACGGCCTGCGCAGCTGGGACATCTCCCGCGATGCGCCCTACTTCGGCTTCCGCATCCCCGGCACCGAGAACAAGTACTTCTACGTCTGGCTGGACGCGCCCATCGGCTACATGGCCAGCTTCAAGAACCTGTGCGATCGCAAGGGCATCGACTTCGACGAGTGGTGGAACCCGGACTCCAGCGCCGAGCTCTACCACTTCATCGGCAAGGACATTATCTACTTCCACGCCCTGTTCTGGCCGGCGATCCTGCACGGGGCGGGCTTCCGCACGCCCAACGAGATCTGCGCCCACGGCTTCCTCACGGTCAACGGGCAGAAGATGTCCAAGTCACGCGGGACCTTCATCATGGCCCGCACCTGGCTGGACCATCTCGACCCGGAGTACCTGCGCTACTACTTCGCCGCCAAGCTGGGCGCCAGCGTCCACGATATCGACCTCTCTCTGGACGACTTCACCCAGCGGGTCAATTCCGACTTGGTCGGCAAGCTGGTGAACATCGCCAGCCGCTGCGCCGGGTTCATCAACAAGCGCTTCGAAGGGCGCCTGGGCGACACGCTGGACGACCCGGCGCTCTACCGGCAGTTCACCGCGGCCGGGGAGCACATCGCCGAACTCTACGAGAAGCGCGAGTTCTCCCGCGCCATGCGCGAGATCATGGCCCTGGCCGACCAGGCCAACCAGTACGTGGACGAGCAAAAGCCCTGGGTGCTGGCCAAGCAGGAAGACCAAGCCGACCGGGTGCAGGACATCTGCACGCTGGGGCTCAACCTCTTCCGGGTGCTGGTGGTCTACCTCAAGCCGGTACTGCCGAGGCTGGCCGCCGATGCCGAGGCCTTCCTGAACCTGCCGGAGCAGGACTGGGCCGACGCCAAGACGCCCCTGCTCGACCACGAGATCCGCAAGTTCAAACCGCTGATGACCCGGGTGGACCCGGACAAGGTGGAGGCCATGCTGGAAGACTCCAAGAAGACCCTACAGCCCAAGGGTGACCCGCAACCCGCCGAGGACAGCCCCCTGGCCAAGGACCCGATCGGCGAGCAGATCGAGATCGGCGACTTCACCAAGCTGGACCTGCGGGTGGCCCGCATCGAAAAAGCGGAACACGTGGCGGGCGCCGACAAGCTGCTGCGCCTGGAGCTGGACCTGGGCGGGGAGACCCGCCAGGTGTTCGC
>SL_3KL_010_SEDDRAFT_10001898_pt1 | contig 19101 bp, 13 predicted proteins | sample SodLakKL_010_SED_2_FD_10381 | JGI IMG/M metagenome (IMG submission 10381) | reverse complement strand
TGGATACGGTTGTTTCATTAAGTCCGTCTCCGGGAGCCCAATGGTAGCTCACTCCCCCCGATCCGGTCAGCCCGGTGCTTTCACCCTCGCAGATCGAAACATCAGGGCCTGCCGAAGCAGGAGGTGACGGGATCATTTCTATTTCAGGATTTCCGTTCATTATTCGTGAACAGGCTTCAGGGTCGTCGGTCACCGCTTCAACCATGTATTCGCCTTCTGTTACCGACCAGGAAAGGGGATCACCTGTTCCGCTCCTGTTTCCGATTGTAATGCCGTCTTTCAGGAGAATGTAGGTTACTCCTGTTTGCGATCCTGAAAGGTTGAGAGTCACACCCGGAGTGCCTTCGCAATAATTAGAGGCAGAGGCTGTGAGGTCGAAGACCTGGGGAAGTGCTATCCGGGTTACCGTTGAAGAGTTGTTCATTTCGGAGGTGCAACCGTTGGGATAAACGGCCGTTACCGTATAGGTGCCGTTGGGCAAATCACTCCATTCAACCGGACCGCCGTCCCCTTCAATGGCCATGCCTTCGTCAGTGCCGTTCCTTTTAAGCTGGTAAAATGTGTTTGTTTCAGAACCTGACAGTGCCAGTGTTACCCCGGATGTGCCGGCACAATAGGATGCGGAGGAGGGGTTCAGACTGAAGGTTTCAGGTGACGGCAGCTCGGATACCTGAACCGTATTGTTCATATCAACGTAACATCCACCGTCGGTGTTTACAGCAGTAACAAAGTAGCTTCCCTCTTCAATGCCGGTCCACACAATTTCGCTGCCGGTGCCCGTACGGGCGGACCCGACTTCCCCGGTGCCTATCCGGTGAAGCTGGTAGCGATAGCTTATACCTGTCTGGGAACCGGAAAGTATCAGTTCGGCCCCGGAGCCTTCGCAATACTCATTATTTGTTGTATAAAGGTCGAATACCTGGGGATAGGGTGTTTCGGTGACATTAACTTCATTTGTGAACATTGACGGACAGTTCGTATCGTATGTTGCTTCACCTTCAATAAAGTAACTCCCGGATTCCAGTCCGATAAAATCAATCGGATTACCTGTGCCCTGAACCGAATAAAAGGGGGTGCCGTTCCTGTAAAGGATATATTCAACCCCTTCCTGTGAACCTCCCAGTGTGAGGGTTACACCAGGATCGCCTTCGCAGTATGCTGAAGGGCCTGACAGCGTGAAGTTGTATACCTCCTGGTAGTACACCTCATAAGTGAATGTGTTACCGTTTGCCCCTGTAAACATGTAAAGATTGTATTCTTCATGTATGCCCGATATTTCAGTTGTCGGCCTGTCAACCGGGTTAAATACACCCGAGCCTTCCAGCACCTCCCAAACACCCTCACCCGGTGGCACACCTGTTGCCGTTACTGTAATAACCCCGGTGCAGACCGAATCAGTTTGAAATGTTTGTGCACCCAGATTGCCTCCTGTTATAAATAATACGAAGGCCAGTGCAAGTAATAATTTAAAACAATTCAAGAAATCAACTGCAGACCAGTATATAACCCGATTTATGAAAGCTGTTGAACACTTATTTTTTGCCGATTTTTCCATTAATTGATTCTGGTAATTAAATTGTTATATAATATTTTTTGAATCTGCCGCAAATGTCTCCCTTTCCTGATACGGCCAAATCCGTTTTAGGTTATACCCCGCATCTTTTTTTGTACAGGACGGATAACTTCCTTGTTTCAACATTTTCTGTTAGTAATTTGATATTGTATTATTTTTGATTATATTTATATTAGCAAACCAAAAAAATTTAAAGCATGGTTAACAAAGTTATTTTAGTAGGAAATACTGGACAGGATCCGGATGTAAGGCACCTTGAAGGAGGTGTTGCAGTGGCCAATTTCAACCTTGCCACAAGTGAAACCTATAAGAACAAAAACGGTGAAAAAGTGACCCAAACTGAGTGGCACAGGGTTGTATTATGGCGCGGACTGGCCGAGATCGCCGAAAAATTCGTTAAAAAAGGCCAACTTTTGTATATTGAAGGAAGGCTCAGAACCCGTTCCTGGGAAGATAAAGAGGGTGTGAAGCGTTATACAACTGAAGTTTTTGCCGATGTTATGAGAATGCTTGGCAAAAAGGGTGAAGAGGGCTACAGTCAGGAATCTTCTTCAGAAAAGCAGGAGGAGCCCGATTTGTCAAGGGAGCAGGAAGATGACCTGCCGTTCTGAAATTTTTAATTTGCATTAATTATTATCACAATTTTGGAAGACGCCGGGGAGTTAGTTTCATTTTTCATTGATCTCAGCATATATTTCTATCCTTTCACACTTGCTGCCGGGGTTGGGCTCATTGTCCTTGCCCTGCTGCTCTTCTGTTCCGCCCTTATTTCCGGATCGGAGGTTGCTTACTTTTCCCTGTCACCGTCCGACATCAATATTCTTGAGAAAGAAAAATCGGGAACAGCATTCAGGGTGCTCCGCCTTTACGGGAGACCGGAGCATCTTCTGGCTACAATTCTAATTGTAAACAACTTTGTGAATGTCTCGATAGTGATTCTTTCTACCTTGATAATTGATTCCCTGGTAGATTTTTCCGCAACACCTTTGATGGGATTTATTATACAGGTGATTTTAATCACCTTTTTACTGCTCCTTTTTGGTGAAATACTCCCAAAACTTTATGCAAACCGTTACCCGCTGAGATTTTCGAGACTTATGTCAATCCCGCTCTATTTTCTTGAACGTCTTTTGCGTCCCGTTGGGAATATTCTTGCTCTTTCTACTGAGAAGATTCAGAAAAAGATTGCAGATTCAAAAAAGGAGGGCATCTCCATTACCGATCTTTCTCACGCCCTTGATCTGACCTCCTCTTCTCTATCGGAAAGCAAAGAGATGCTGAAGGGGATAGTCAATTTCGGCAACAAGTATGTTACGGAAATAATGAAGCCGAGAGTGGATGTGGAAGCACTTGATTTGTCCATGAAAATGGATGAGCTGGTAGCAAAGGTCATTGAGTCAGGTTACTCCAGGATACCGATCTATGAAGAGACATTCGACAATGTGAAGGGTGTTCTTTATGTAAAGGATCTTTTGCCGCATCATCAAAAGGGTAAGGATTTCCACTGGCAGTCTCTTATCAGGCCACCCTATTTTGTTCCGGAAACGAAAAAGATCAACGACCTGCTCAAGGAGTTCCAGACCAACAAGATCCATCTTGCCGTTGTTGTAGACGAGTACGGCGGCACAACAGGAATAGTTACTATGGAGGATATACTTGAGGAGATAGTAGGAGAGATAAGCGATGAGTTTGATTACGAAGAAGAGCTCTATTTCTCCAAGCTGGATGAAAGGAACTATATTTTCGAAGGGAAGGTGCCTCTTAATGATTTCTGCAAGATCATAAATACTGATGGCAAAGAATTTGAAGAAATCAAAGGAGATGCTGATACTCTTGCCGGTTTGATACTGGAGCTGAAGGGAGAGATACCCGAAAAAGATGAAAAGATAGTTTATAAAAATTACGAGTTCGGTATTTTATCATCCGACAGCAGGCGCATCAAGCAGATCCGTGTCAGGATCAGCCCCCGGCCGGAAATCCGTGAAGAGGGTTAATTATAATTATACTTTTATTTTTACGTTGTTTATCTTTGTTGATTTAACCCTTGCCATTATGAGGTTACGTTTATCTTTTATTTTTTCCCGTCAATCTGTGGTGCAGTACACCTTTTTATTGTTACTCACGGTGACCATTCTTGCTTTTGGTTCATGCGGGTCAGATTATTCGCCGAAACCGGAGGGTTATTTCCGGATTGACTTCCCCGAAAGGGATTACACACTTTATGAAAACGACTGCCCTTTTACCTTTGAATACCCATCCTTTGCCAAAGTAATTCCCGATTCTTCGGTAAATGCAGAACCCTGCTGGCTGAATATCGACTTTCCCGGTTACAGGGGACGTCTTCATTTGAGCTACAAGGAAGTTGACGCCAATGTGAATATATTCATTGAGGATGCAAGAAAGCTGGCCTTCAAACATACCGTTAAAGCAGATGCAATTGATGAATCGATGTTTTTTGACCATGAAGAGAGGGTTTTCGCCACCCTTTATGATATAAGCGGGAATGTTGCCTCGTCCATTCAGTTTTATGCGACAGACAGCACCGGTCATTTCCTCAGGGGCGCTCTCTACTTTCACGTTCAGCCCAACAAGGATTCTCTTGCACCGGTGATCGATTATTTCAGGGAGGATATTGTAAACCTTATTGAAACATTGAGATGGGATTGATATTTTCAACATTAAACCAAAGAATGTATCAGTAATGGGCCTTCTTTTTAAAGAATATGTTAAACCCGGATGTTTGCTTGGGATATGGGAGACGAGTGAAGATTTCATAACCCTTTATTCAGACCTGAATCTGAGTGAGGATGAGGTCCACACACTCAACAGCTTCGGCAACTACTCCAGAAAACTTGAGTGGCTTACTGTCAGAAGTCTGCTGAACGACCTCGTTGGCCGGAAAGTAAAGATCCATTACAACGGGAAAAGAAAACCCTTCCTTAACGACGAAAAGTTTAATATCAGCATATCCCATTCTAAAAGACTTACTTCTGTAATATTGAGCAGGGAGCACAGGGTTGGCATTGACATGGAGCATATGTCAGGTAAAATTACCGGGTTATCCGAAAAATTCCTAAGCAGCGAAGAGGAGTCAGCCATCAGTAAAGAGAGAGAAAAATACCATATTTACCTGTACTGGTGTGCCAAGGAAGCGTTATACAAGATATGCGACATGCAGAATCTCAATTTCAAAAAAGATATAATAATTGACCCGTTTGAGCCACGCGACAACGGCACTTTCACCGGAAGGGTTATAAAAAGCGGGGTTAACGAAGAGTTTCAACTGGAATATTTCAGGTATGGTGATTATCTAATAGTTTGGTGCTGCAAATGAAAAGCAACAATATATACAAATCAATTTCCGGGGGAAGCGGAAAAAAATTGGTTTTGCTTGCCGATCCCGACGAGATGAACCCTCAATTTCTGAAAGGACTTGAAACAGTTTTTGAAAGAGCCGGGGTGTCTATGATATTCGTTGGGGGAAGCCTTGTTAAATCTTCCGCTGAAAAAGCAGTCGAAATGATTAAAAACCGCACATCACTCCCCGTGGTTCTCTTTCCCGGCCATCCTGTGCAGCTTGCTTTCAATGCAGATGCCGTTCTCCTGCTCAGTCTCATTTCAGGCAGGAACCCTGAATACCTTATAGGGAATCATGTGATTTCGGCTCACAGTCTCAGGCAAAGCGGACTGGAGATAATTCCGGCCGGATATATCCTGGTAGGTGACGGCAGGGCTACTTCCGTTGAATATATGAGCAATACAAAACCTTTGCCTCCCTCCAAACCCGATCTGGCTGTTGCAACTGCCATTGCCGGTGAAATTCTAGGAATGAAGATTATATATCTCGAGGCAGGAAGCGGTTCAGCTGAAAGTGTGCCTCAGCGTGTTATCAGTATGGTAAAGGAAAATATCAACATCCCGCTTGTTGTGGGAGGGGGGATAAGGGATGAAAAAACACTTGAAGGTGTATTCTCTGCAGGAGCCGATGTGGCAGTCGTGGGCACAGCTTTTGAGGAGAATATGGATAAGGCCTCCCGGTTCCTGTCTGTTGTGAAAAGATACAGCGGCAAATCTGACTGATTTGTGGACTGCCTGTCAATCCTGAATCGCGTGGAGCTTGTGAACTGAAGAAAAGATGCACCCCCGGGTTACCGGAAAGGAGAAGTTTAACTTACGCGCAAAATAAAAGAGGCCGCCTCATTGTAGAGACAGCCCCTTTGGGATTATGTTGAGATTGATTTATTGACAGTTCAGAACATGATCCATGTGGTATCTTGCAGATTCTGCATAACTGCCGTGTTCTGCGTTTGAAAAGGCGCTGCATGCGGCGGAGTTGTTACCGAGTTCCATATAAGCCTTGCCAAGCTCGAAATAGTACTTGGCCTTCTCTTCTGCTGTGCCGTCGGATACATCAATAGCCCTTTCAGCGCTTTTTACTGCTTCGCCGTGGTTCCCCTGCTCATTGTGGATTGTTGCAAGAATGTAATGAGTTTCCGGGAAATTGGAGTCATAGTTAAGTGAAGACCTCAGGTATTCAAGTGCCCTGTCGAATTCATTATTGCTTTTTGCCCTTGCCCCGCGCACAATGAAGTAGTCTCTTGCAGTTCTTTCAGCTGTATTTACAATTTGCTCATCATTCGTCTGCAGGCCGTATTCGATTGCCGCATCCATTGCCTCGCGGAAATCCTCGGTCTGCTCCAGTCTTCTGAAAACAAGACCCTTGCCCAGATAAGCCCTTGCATATTGCGGATTTATTTCAAGAGCCTTGTCGAAAAACTCAAGGGCCGCTTCATTTTCGTTTTCCCTTTGCAGGTTGTTGCCTTTTGAAAAATATAATTGATGAAGAATATTTTCCGATCTTTGCCTGGATTCGGGATCATCATACATATCCGAAACCTCAATTGTCTTCTCAAAACCTTCAATGGCTTCGTCAGTTTCACCTGCCCTGGCAAGTCCAAGAGACATATCATAATACAAGCCGGGGAGCTGAACTTCAGCCATCTCTTTCACCTCCATCCCTTCCTCACCGAGGACTTCAGCCATTTCTATGGCTCTTTCCATTTGTTCAATTGCAGCTTTAATGTCAGTGTCAATAAGGTCTATTGCAGAATTGTATACTTCAACAACCTCATTTCGTGTTTGACTTGAAACGCTGATTGTTACAGCTAGAAACAGGGCGAAAAGTGCCGTCAGTTTTTTGCTAAGTTCGATTTTCATGAGAACAGATTTAGTTAAAAAAATTATTATGTAATAAAAATTTCAGGTTAATTAATTTATTGTTCCGCTTCTGCTGCTAACTTTCTTGAATTTATCAAAAAGCAAATATAAAAAATAGTGAACAGTTTCAAAATTTTAATTTCCTTGAGCTTATTCCGGTAATTACACATCAATAATTTTGCCAAAAATGCAAAAATTTGAAAAACTTTTCTTTAAACGTAATTAAAGAACCGGCTATTATGCCGGAGATGCAAAAATCAGCTGTGAAAGATGAGAACAGGTTTTTCAGTCCTGAAGAGCAGTTTCTTTGCAAAACCAGGGTTGAATATCCTGTAAAGAAGCGTTCTCTTTTTGTGGGTGATGGATATTATGTCAATGTTTTTTTTCCTTATGAAGTTGTTCATTCCGGCAACCACATCTTCACTTTCAATTATTGAGCACTCAATTTTGTACTGCCTGTAAGTTTTGGCAAAATAATCCTTTATCTCTTTCATATAAGCCTCATTCCATTTGCCGGAACTTTCACCTGTGCTGAAATGAACGCAGTAGAAGCTTACATCAAGGTTTGACACTACAGCCATCAGCTTGCGAATGGCTTCATAGTCGGAATCGTCAAGGTTTGTGGCATATAAAATGTTGACATGATCAATTTTTTCAATTCGCGCATCTTCCGGAACAACAAGTATCGGGATATCTACCGAGGAGCTTTCGAGGATCTTTGAGGTAACACTGCCAATCATTTCGTCGGGCTTTTTGCCCTGGCCTCTTGTTCCCAGAATGATAACTCCCGGTTTGTATTTCTTTGTCATTTCAGTTATTTCATCATACGGCCGGCCTGCTACAAGCGATTTTGTTATGCTTATTTCCCCAAGATTATATTCGTCCGCATATTTTTTCAGCTTTTTTATAAAAATTTTCATTTCGGCTTTTGCCTTTTTTTCAAGTTCCTGATAGACTTCTGCCATATTTGACTGGTAGGTGAAAGCATCGGGGAAAGTCATTGCATCTATCATTGGATTGAAAAAGGCATGAACAAGCCTGATTTTTGCTTTCAACTTTGCAGCCAGGTGCAGTGAATAGATGCAGGCATTCAGGGAGTAATCCGAAAAATCTACGGCAACAAGTATCTTGTTGGTTTTGTAAATATCCTTCTTGCTGTCAATGGATTCGCTGCCGTGTTCCTTTTCCGTTTTTTTAAGGATTTTGAGTGCACGGGGCAGGTTATCTTCAAAAATTCTTACTTTAACCCCGTACGATACATTAGGTTGAATCAGGTTTACGTTAGATAAAAAGCACTCAATGCCTTCAGCTTCAAGCCGGCCTTTCAGCATGAACGCCCTTGTATACGTGTTTGTGGTAAGTGTAATGATATTTTTTTCCATGGCATTGTTTCATATCAGTTATTCAATGGAATATATGTGAAAAGGGTAAATATAACTTTTCAAAAAGTTACGAAAAAGCAAGTTATTGTCAAAATAAAACGGAATATATGCTGACCTCTGATAAAATTCAGTGGAGGTTATCCTTTGCAACAATCAAAGCAGAGAGAGGTTTTATACAAATATCAATATATTTTTCATATGATTGTCCGTTTTTGGATTGTATATATTTCTCCTGTAAATTACACTGAATTTATAAACATCCCGGTATGGAAAACAGTAAAACTAAACAGAGCAATCTTCAAAGGCTGCTGAGGGAGCGCAAAGAGAGGCAGAAAGAACTTGCGTGTATAAACAAGACCACAAGTATCCTGAAGGAAAAGAAATCTATAGAGGAGACCCTTCACCAGATAGCCCTGATACTTCCGGATGCCTGGCAGTACAGTGAGTTTGCTGTTTCACGCATAATATTTGAAGATAAGGAGTATAAAAGTCCCGGTTTCAGCGAAACTCAATGGCGGCAGAGCCAGACTTTCGAAACCATTGACAATACCCGGGGTATTATTGAAGTGTATTACACCAGGGAATTCACCGAGATGGACGAGGGGCCGTTTTTGAAGGAGGAACGTGAGCTGATTGACAATATTGCAAACCTGGTTGCAGGTTATATAAACAGCGAAAAGGCATCTTCCATAATGCTAAAGTCCAGGATGAAAGATGATTCCAAACCAATGCCGGTGGAAGAGAGCGCAAAAATGCTTAACAGCCGCCAGCTGCTTCAGAAATTTCTTAACCGCCACAATGCTGAACGAAATCTCTTTCACGACCTGATGCCTTTCAAGGTAAAAGAGATACTCCTTGTTGCCACCCTTTACGATGCATACAGCATTGAGAAGGACGGCAGGTTCTCAGATCATATGCTCGGGCAGTATCACCAGCTGAATCTAACATCCCTTCCCAGGGTAACGGGGGTTTCCACCATAGAGGAAACATTCGGGGAACTGGACTCGAAGCATTACGACCTGGTGATCGTGATGATGGGGGTTGACAAAAGAACACCCGTCCGGCTGAGCGGAATGATAAAGAAGCAGTATCCCTACATACCGGTTTTCCTGCTTCTCAACAACAACAACGACATGGAGCTTCTGGAAAGAGACCGGACTAAGCTGGACAATATAGATAAGGTGTTTGTATGGAACGGCGATTCGAAGATATTTTTTGCAATGGTCAAACTGCTGGAAGATAAGGTGAATGTGGAAAACGACACGGCAATGGGTTTCACCAAGGTCATTCTGCTTGTAGAGGATTCCCCCATATACTATTCTCGTTACCTGCCCATGATCTATTCAATAGTAATGGAGCAGACCAAGCACCTTATAGAGGATGTGAATACAGACGAGCTTTACAAGGTATTGAAACTGAGGGGGCGGCCCAAGATTCTGCTTGCATCCGATTATGAAAGCGCAATAGATATTTTCAACAGGTACCAGGAGTATGTGTTGTGCGTTATATCCGATGTCCGGTTTCCAAGAGAAGGGGATCTCGACCCTTGCGCGGGGGTGGAACTGTTGAAGTATGTCAAATCGCAGATCGACAATCTGCCCACAGTACTTCAATCCTCTGACGTTGAAAACTCCAAATATGCGCACGAGTTGAAGTCGGTATTCATTAACAAGAACTCCGAAACGCTTCTGCAGGATCTGAAAAGCTTCATCAACTATTATCTGGGCTTCGGTCATTTCGTGTACCGCGACAATGAAGGGAGGCAGATTGCAGTTGCCAAGTCAATGCGCGAATTTGAAACCTATCTCAACACCGTGCCTGAGGAGTCACTTGTCTATCATGCCGTTAAAAACCACTTTTCACTATGGCTAATGGCAAGGGGAGAGGTCAAGATCGCAAAGATCATCAACCCTTTAAGGTTATCCGACTTCAATGACCCTGAAGAGATGCGCAATTTTCTTATAAACATTATAAGGGTTCATCGCAAGGAGCAGGATATGGGCAAAATTGTCAATTTCGAGGAGGGTGCCATTCTTGAGGAATCGAACATTGTGAGCTTTTCCCCTGGTTCGTTGGGAGGCAAGGGGAGGGGGCTGGCTTTTATAAACACGCTTATTTACAATTTCCGATTCTCGGAGCAGGTTGAAGGGCTGGCAATACGAACTCCCCGTACGGCAATAATAGGAACGGATGAGTTTGATATCTTCCTTGAGAAGAACAAGCTTCACGAACTGGTATATGACGGCGCCTCATATGAAGAGATAAGGAAGGCCTTCATGAAAAGTGAGCTCAGCTACAACCTTTTGAAAAGGCTCAGGATATACCTGAAAAAAGTTAAAGTACCAATTGCCATACGTTCCTCCAGTCTTTTGGAAGATTCACTTATGCAGCCGTTCTCCGGAATATTTGAAACATACCTTCTGCCAAACAACCATCCCTCCTTTGAAGAGAGGATGAAGCAGGTGACCGATGCTATCAAGCTTGTCTATGCCTCCATCTTCTCAAACAATGCCCGCACCTATTTTGAGGCGATCAACTACAAGATTGAAGAGGAGAAGATGGCAATAGTGATTCAGGAGGTTGCCGGCAACAGGTTTGACGGGCGCTTTTATCCTCACATTAGCGGTACTGCCCAGTCGCGTAACTACTACCCTGTTGCCCACATGAAAGCTGACGAGGGTTTTGCCGTTATCGCCGTGGGACTCGGGCAGTATGTTGTGGAAGGCGAAAAGGCTTACCGTTTTTCCCCCGCCTATCCTAACCTGGATATCAATTCGCCGAAAGATATTTACAAAAACTCACAGGTAGAGTTTTATGCTGTGAACATGGAGAAAAAGGAGATAAATCTGCTTGAAGGGGAGGATGCCGGACTTGTAAAGAGCGATATTATGAAGGCTGAAAAGGACGGAACGCTCAAGCACTGTGCATCGGTTTACGATATTGATAACGACCGGATAATTCCGGGTATTGAAACTCCCGGTCCGCGCATACTCAATTTCGCAAACATACTGAAGTACGAATATATACCATTGTCGAGAGCTTTGAACGTTATTCTCGATGTGGTGAAGGAAGCACTTGGTTGTGATGTGGAGATTGAGTTTGCAGTTGATCTGAAGCAGGGCAGTAAAAAGTTTCCCTCGTTTTACCTGTTGCAGATCAAACCGCTCGTTGGCGGGGAAAACGATTTCAACATTGAGGAGGATAGCCTTGAGGATGAGAATATTCTGCTCAGCAGTCATAAAAGTATGGGGAACGGGAAGATAGACACCATAAGCGATGTAATATTTGTTAAGCCCGGCCGTTTCAACAAGCATAAAACCCTTGAAATAGCCGGAGAGATAGAAAAACTCAACAACGAAATGCTGAAGAAGAGACGGAAGTATGTTCTTATAGGCCCGGGACGCTGGGGTACAAGAGACAGGTTTATAGGCATCCCGGTAGCATGGCCGCAAATTTCAAATGCGAAGGTGATTGTTGAGATGAGCATGGAGGATTTTCCGCTTGACGCTTCCTTAGGGTCACATTTTTTTCACAATGTTACCTCAATGAATGTAGGATATCTCTCCGTCAACCACACTTCGCCCGGAGATTTTGTTAAGTTTGATGTGCTGGAAAAACAGGAAACGGTTGCCGAAACCGAGTTTGTGAAGCATATCAGGTTTGCCCGTCCGGCCGAGATACTTATGGACGGGAAAAAAGGAAGGGCTGTTGTGATAGCCCCTGACGGTAAAGATAAGTGAACTCCCCTGAGGGGAAGCTTAATATAAGCCATGGAAAGAAGATGAGTTTACACCATATAATATATATGTTATGGAAGAGATCAATGAACTGAAGGATATAAAGCAGTATGAGTTTCACGACACATCCTTCAACCTTTTGATGCAGAAGCGCATTCACAAAGTCCTGCTGGTTTGCAGCAACTACGATGCCTTTATGCTGGAAGAGGACGGAAGGATTGACGAGCAGATATTCAACGAATATGTTTCACTCAACCTTCGTTATCCCCCTATTTTCGTAAAAGCCAATAACGCCGCCGAATCATTCAGTAAGCTGGAGGATGAGAATATTGACCTTGTAATACTGATGCTAAGCGTGGGTGATACAGACACATTTTCCCTTGCAAGGAAGATGAAGGAGAAATACCCCGGAATTCCCATTGTTGTGCTCACCTATTTTTCAAGAGAGATATCCCTGAAGATCGATCGCGAGGACACCAGCTCCATCGATTACGTTTTCTGCTGGCTGGGTAATGCCGACCTGCTGCTTGCAATTATCAAGATAATAGAGGACAGGATGAACGTAGAGCATGATGTGGATACCGTTGGAGTGCAGACCATAATACTTGTGGAGGATTCGATACGGTATATTTCAAGCTACCTGCCAAATGTTTACAAGATAATTCTGAAGCAGTCGCGCGAATTCATGAGGGAAGCACTGAACGAGCACCAGAAGATGCTTCGTATGAGGGGAAGGCCCAAGATACTTCTGGCCACCAATTACGAGGATGCCATAGCACTATACGAAAAGTACAAACACAACCTGCTGGGGGTGATATCCGACATCAGATACAAGAGGAATAACAAGATCGACCCTCAGGCGGGAGTGAAGCTCTGTCAGAAAGTGAAGAACGACGACCGCTACATGCCTTTCCTGCTTCAGTCATCTGACAACGAATATGAAAGTATTGCCGAGGACCTGAATGCCGGTTTCATTCACAAATACTCCAAGACCCTTTCAATTGAGCTGAGGAATTACATTATCAGGCAGTTTTCCTTCGGCGAGTTTGTTTTCCGCGACCCCTACACTTTGAAAGAGTTGTGCAGGGCAAACGATCTGCAAACCCTTCAGCAGGCAATACTGAACATCCCTGATGAAACCCTTGCCTACCACGCCGGCAGGAACCATTTTTCCAAATGGCTTAACGCAAGGGCATTGTTTCCGATAGCCCAGTTGTTTAAATACCTGAGGCTGGATGACTTTAATTCGGTTGATGAAATTCGCAAATACCTTTTTTCTGCTATTTCCAGCTTCAGGTCGAACAAGGGCAGGGGGGTTATTGCAAAGTTTGATAAGAACACCTATGATGAATATCTGATCTTTTCACGTATAGGTGACGGTTCCATAGGAGGGAAGGCAAGGGGACTTGCATTTATCAACTCCATTCTGAAAAAGAACAGGATATACAATAAGTTTCCCGGTGTGCTCATAACCATACCGCGAACTGTCGTTCTCTCAACCGATATATTCGATGAGTTCATGGAGTCAAACGATCTGTACAGGATCGGCCTCTCCGATGCAAGCGACGAGGAGATACTTCAGGAATTCATAATGGCAGGCCTGCCCGGGCGACTGCACCAGGATCTCTACGCTTTCATTTCTATAGTGAAGCACCCTGTGGCAATACGCTCTTCCAGCAAGTTGGAAGACAGTCATTACCAGCCTTTTGCCGGCATATACTCAACCTATATGATACCCAGGGTGGAGGACAGCACGCTTATGATAAAGATGCTGACCGATGCAATTAAATGTGTTTACGCATCGGTATACTTCAAGACGAGCAAGGCTTATATGACCGCCACATCAAATGTGATTGACGAGGAAAAGATGGGGATAGTGTTGCAGGAGGTTTGCGGTTCAGCCTACAACGGCAAGTTCTACCCGACCTTCTCGGGGGTTGCCCGGTCTATTAATTTTTACCCGATAGCACCGGAGAAGCCGGAAGACGGTATAGCCAATATTGCATTCGGATTGGGTAAGCTGATAGTTGACGGTGGTATATCACTCAGGTTTTCACCAAAATACCCGAAGAAGATTCTTCAGCACTCCACGGCTGACCAGACCCTGCGCGAATCGCAGAAAAAGTTCTATGCGCTTGACCTGAATGTTGAGAGCTTTGTGCCTTCAATTGACGATGATGTGAACATACTGAAGCTTAAGGTAAAAGAGGCGGCAAACGAGCCTCCTTTCAGGCATGTTGCGTCAACATTCGATTTTGAGTACAGCATGATACGCGACGGTATTGACTGGCCCGGGCCGAAAGTTGTTACATTCTCCAACATACTTAACCATAACACTTTCCCCCTTGCAGAAGTTCTTCAGACACTCCTGGAGGTGGGACAAAAGGAGATGAACAACCCGATTGAGATCGAGTTTGCCGTCAACCTCGATGTGCCCTCCGGCTCCCCCAGGATATTCTACTTTCTCCAGATAAGGCCTGTTGTTCAGAATGAGCAGAAGACAGACCATGAGCTGGACAAAATTGATCTTGAAAAGACGATAATTTATTCTGATCAGGCACTGGGTAACGGGGTTATGGACAATATAAGAGACATAGTGTATGTTAAGCCCGACGATTTCAGTCCCTCCGAGAACAGCAAAATTGCCTCCGAGATAGAGAAGGTAAATGAGAAATTCATAAAGGAGGGCAGGAACTATATTCTTATCGGGCCGGGCCGGTGGGGGTCGAGCGATCCCTGGCTCGGCATTCCCATAAAATGGTCTCAGATATCCATGGCAAGGGTTATAGTGGAATCAGGACTTGAAAATTACCGCATCGACCCGAGTCAGGGCACCCATTTCTTCCAGAACCTCACCTCCTTCAGGATTGGTTATTTCACCATAAACCCCTATATTGACGACGGCTATTATGACCTCGACTTTTTGAAGGGATCGGATGCCGTATTTGAGGAGAAGCATGTACGCCACGTGCGTTTCGATTGCCCGGTAAAAGTGCAGATTGACGGGAAAAACAACAAGGGAGCTATCTTTAAGCCGGAGAAAAAGAGAAAGCGATAGTCAGCTCATCCGATACTGTATTGTTCCCGAATGCCGGCAATTTTTATTCCGAATGCCGGATATGGTTTTGCTGTTTCCCCGGATTATGAGATAAATTAATATATAACCTAAACGAACAATTTTTATGGAAAAAATCAAAACCACCTACATTGGAGATTTGAGGACTAAAGCGTTTCACGTAAGATCAGGCACGGAAATTATTACCGATGCACCGGTCGATAACCAGGGTAAAGGAGAAGCTTTTTCGCCGACCGACCTGCTTGCCACTTCTCTGGGAAGCTGCATGCTTACATTAATGGGTATTGCAGCCCGCGATAACGGTTTTTCTGTTGTGGGCACAAGGGTTGAGACCACAAAGATTATGGTTCCCAACCCCCGCCGTGTAGGTGAGCTGAAAGTATATATATTTCTTCCTCCTAACGATTACACCGAGAATCAGAAAGAGCTTATACGCGCCGCCGTTGATGAGTGCCCTGCTGCCAGGAGCCTCCACCCGGAGATAAAGCAGAACATCTGCTTCCACTTTTAGGCTGAAGCGCCGGAGGTCTCAACCTTCCTGTCCACCTTTTTTATCAGACCCTGCAGAACATTGCCGGGTCCAACCTCTGTGAAAGATGTGGCCCCGTCGCGCAGCATATTTTTAACCGTCTGGGTCCATTTTACGGGAGAAGTGAGCTGGTCAAACAGATTCTCTTTAATAAGAGAGGGTTCTGAAACAGCTTCCGCTGACACGTTCTGGTAAACGGGGCAAACCGGGGCGTTGAATGTGGTGTTCATAATGGCTTCCCCCAGCTCTTTTCTGGCAGGCTCCATCAGCGGGGAGTGGAATGCACCTCCAACCCTCAGCTTCATAACCCTTTTTGCACCCATCCGGCTGAATTTTTCGATTGCCTTCTCTATCCCCTCAATTGAGCCGGAAATGACTATCTGTCCGGGAGCATTGAAGTTTGCAGGAACAACCACCTCGTCAAATTCCCGGCAGGTTTCCTCAACAACCTTGTCATCAAGCCCGAGAACTGCTGCCATTGTTGACGGAGCCGCTTCGCACGCTTTCTGCATAGCCTTTGCACGTGCATGAACAAGCCTCAGTCCGTCCTCAAAAGAAAGGGCGCCTGCTGAAACCAGTGCCGAAAACTCACCCAGGGAATGGCCTGCAACCATCTGGGGTTTAAAATCATCCCCCATCACCTTTGCAAGTATCACCGAATGCAGGAATATGGCAGGCTGAGTAACTCCGGTCTGCCTGAGGTCTTCCTCCGTGCCCCGGAACATCAGGTCGGTAATCCCGAAACCCAGTATTTCATTTGCCAGGTTGAACATCTCCTGTGCAACCGTGTGTTTTTCGTAAAGTTCTTTGCCCATTCCGGGAAACTGCGCCCCCTGCCCGGGGAAAACATATGCATTCATTATATAAATTGTTTTGGTTTGAAAATTTGTTGTATCTGATTTGAATTCCGGCCGGTAAAATTTTGCAGGGTTACTCTAATGGAGTTTTTGACTTTAATGCATCAGCACCGTTAGCTTCAAATTGTGTTAATTTTCTGTGACCCTAATGCAGTTTTGACCCGATAAGATGTATGAACTCCTCCCTTGTCTTTTCGTTGTTCATGAAAGCACCCGTAAAGGCAGAGGTAGTGGTTACCGAGTTCTGTTTCTGTATGCCCCGCATCTGCATGCACATGTGGTGCGCTTCTATTACAACAGCCACTCCTATCGGTTCCAGGGTTTTATGAATGCAGTCGCGTATCTGGGTTGTCATTCTTTCCTGCACCTGCAGTCTTCTGGAGTAAGCGTCCACCACCCTTGCTATCTTGCTCAGTCCGGTTATATGCTTGTCAGGGATATAACCCACATGAGCTTTCCCGTAGAAGGGAATCATGTGGTGTTCGCAGAGGGAGTATATTTCAATGTCCTTCACCAGCACCATCTGCGTGTAGTCCTCCCTGAACTTCGATGTTTTGAGCAAATCGTGCGGATCAAAGTCGTAACCGTGGGTGAGGAACTGGATTGCCCTGGCAACCCTTTCGGGGGTTTTCAGCAGGCCTTCCCTTTGAACATCCTCTCCAAGCAGTTTCAGTATCTCCCTGTAGTGGTGCTGAAGCTTTTCTGTGGCCTCCTGGTTGTACTGATCCAATCTTGAATAACCGAAATCCTCTTTTGTGTCAATGCCGTTATTGACAACTTTCACTTTATCTTTCTTCTTGTTTCCCATAACATAATATTATATATAAACTCTTAAGAGGTGAGACAAAATTACGAAAACCGGTTGAATAAAAAATATTTCTTGTGATCCCTCCCTCCGTTTTTTTAACAAACCTCTGTCTCTCTCCCGGCCTTGTTCCTGCCATATTTAAGATTATCCCGCTAAATCCTGCGGTTATTTCCCATCATCTGCCTTTTGTTCCGGCTATTGCCGGCCCGGTATGAAAAACCGCCCTTTTTGCCATTGCCGTAAGTGTAACCCCCCTTGAAACCATGAAAAGCATGAATGCAAACCACAGTCCGTGATTCCCCAGTTGTGGCTCCAGCAGGCAATAGGCAGGCAGGAAGACCGCAACGGTTGAGATAACCATGGCATTTCTCATTGAAACCGAGGCGGTGGTTCCGATGTATATCCCGTCCCATATAAATGCCGGGAAGGTTATCACCGGTATAAGTATTATCCACGGGAAGAATGTCATTGCCGTTGATATTACCGTTTCGTTGTTTGTCAGCAGGTAAATGAGGTATCTGCCGCCGGACAGGTAAGTGATGGTGAATACAAGTGCAATTCCCCCTCCCCATCTGAACAGGAGGCGTATACTCTCCTTCAGTCGGCTCCTGTTTGCAGCACCGTAGTATCTGCCTGAAAGCGCTTCCGCGGCATAGGCAAAACCGTCAACAAAATAGGCATAGAACATGAAGTACTGCAGCAGGAGAGAATTCACTGCAAGTATTGTATCGCCGGTAGAGGCAGATTTTGCGGTGAAGAAGGAGAGGGAAAAGATGAGGCAGAGGGTGCGTATGAAAATATCGCGGTTCACATTGAAAAAACGGAGAAGAGCCTCTTTCTGCAATATAAGTGATGAGATATTATAGTGGAATATCCTTCGGTAATACCTGTGCAGCAGGAACAAACCCATTGCCAGTCCGCTGTACTGAGCAATAACAGTTCCCAGCGCCACCCCGTCGGATGTCATCCCGAAAACCTTTATGAACAGGAGGTTGAAGCCAAGGTTCAGCAGGTTCACCAGGATTGTTATCATCATCGGGAAGCGGGCGTTCTGCATACCTATGAACCATCCTGTCAGAGCATAAAGACCGATAGTTGCAGGTGCTGCAAATATCCTTATATGGAAATACTGCCTTGCCAGTGTCTCGACCTCGCTGCTGCTGTCAATAATGAAGAAGCTGAGCATCGAGATGGGTTTCTGAAGAATTATCAGCAGCAGTCCCCCTGCACCCGCAACAAGAAGTGCACGGGAGAGGTTCAGCATAACACCCGTAAAATTCCTCCGCCCGTAATCCTGTGCCACGAACCCGCTGGTGCCCATCCTCAGGAAGCTGAATCCCCAGTAGATGAAGTTGAATATCATGCTGCCGACGGCCACCGCCCCGATATACTTCTCATCGCCCAGGTGACCCATCAGTCCCATATCCACCATCCCCAGTATGGGGATGCTTATGTTGCTTATTATGTTGGGCACCGCAAGCCTGAGAATCCTGTTGTTCATTTTTTTCCTGCACTTCTTCTGCTTCACCTTTTTTGCTTGACCTTTCCACTTCATCTTCCGCTTCACCTCCACCACCTACACTTTCGCCTTCACCTCCTCCGCCACGGCCTTCATCTTCACTTTCACCTTCACCTTCACTTTCACCTTCACCCTCACCCTCACCCCTTTTCCGGTTAAGTCCTGTTCTTTATCAACGGGAGCGTAGCACTATCAATCTCTTAATACTGTTCTTAATGTTCTGCCATACAAGCTCCCGGAGCCATCCGGCAGTGCTGCCCGTCCACCTCTGGGGATGAATCGTTATCATCACCCGGTCAGGCAGCTTCCCGTTTTTCACCGCTTCAATCAGCTGACCTGTTGTGCGCACCTCCAGGGTGAGGTGGTCTGTCTCCCCGTCCACTTTGTCGCGTACAATTATGCC
>SL_3KL_010_SEDDRAFT_10001897_pt1 | contig 19112 bp, 22 predicted proteins | sample SodLakKL_010_SED_2_FD_10381 | JGI IMG/M metagenome (IMG submission 10381) | reverse complement strand
CAGACATATGGCCGTTTCGAGGCGAAAATCAAACTACCCGTCGGGGATGGTTTATGGCCGGCCTACTGGATGATGCCGCAAGAAGATGTCTATGGTGGTTGGGCGGCTTCGGGCGAGATCGATATCATGGAAGCCAAGGGTCGTTTTCCGAACCAGTCCACTGCGGCTTTGCATTTTGGTGGTGCGTGGCCGAACAATACACATACCCATCAGACCTATCAGTTTCCCACTAACCTGAGCATTGCGGATTTCAACGTCTATGCCGTTGAATGGGAAGAAGAGGTCATTCGCTGGTATGTGAATGACAGGCTCATTAAAACCAGTACATCATGGTATACCGAGGGTCATGATTTTCCGGCGCCTTTTGATCAGGACTTCTATTTATTGCTGAATCTGGCGATCGGTGGTTCGTTTGACGGTGGGGTATTGCCACCGGACAGTCTGTTTGATGAACCGGTCTTGATGGAAATCGAGTATGTCAGGGTCTATCAGAAAGACTAGATAAAGAAATCCCGCCAAAATGGCGGGATTTTTGATTAGTAGCGGTAGATGGCGGCGATGCCTGTATCTGTGGGCATTTTGTCCTCGGGTATGACATGGACCTTGCCGCCGTTGTTGATGACGATATCGGTGAGATCATCCAGTGCGTCTTCGAACTTCTCTAAAGCGTTGTTGCGGTCGATAACGCGGCCACTGTCGGTGTCGATCCGGCCGGGAATCTCCCGGTAGGCTTCGATGAGGATGGTATCGACACGGCCGCTAACAGCCGCTTTGGCGACGGTGTGGATCTTATGATCGGCACTACCCTTTTGATTGGCTTGCCGGTAGGTTTCGGTGAGTTTATCGATATGGGATTCATAGCGGGGTTCGATGATGTTCCAGGCCAGCTCTTTCAAAGCATCAAGTTTCAGCTCGTGTGGGGATTGTTTGATGCCTTCATCAAGAAGGTGAGGGTTGTGACTGTGTTTTCTGAATATCGTGTGATATTCGGGCAGTGCAAAGAGAATGAGCGGTTTTTTTGACACATTCGAGTAGTGTTTCATCACATGTTGGTCAACGAGTCTGAGATAGCGCTCGATGTCCTTGTCGACCTCATCTTTCTTGGATTTATGACCATGGAACATCGCTTTTGAAGCAGCGCCGCCGTATGAGCCTTGGGATAGATATGATTCGGTGTATTCGTCTCCGAGGAAATCCTGGATGGTCTGGGGTTCATCTTCACCCAACGGAATTTCCCTGAAACCCGTCCGGTTTCCTTCATATAGGGAATAAACATGGCGGTCAAGCGCGAGAATCTGGTATTCATCCAGTCCTTGCAGGTCTTTGATGAGCGGTTTTTGATGGAATCGTTGTCCGACGATTGCCATTTCACGTACCGGGTTTTGCAGAATGTAGACGACTGTCTGGTTGGCGTTGGCGAAAATACAGAAGCCCTCCAGGCGCTGATTCCAAAGGGTACGATCGTCCTTTATGATTTTCAATGAAGAGATGATGCGCTCCTTGATGTCTTTGTCCGTAACTTTTTCGAGTTTTTTCTCGATGGTCCGTATGAGGTTTCCAATCCGGATCTTGAACGCTTCATTTGCGTTTGCCTCACGGCTTGTGGGCACATAGAGGGTCACTTTGGGATCGGTGTTGTCAGATAGGATGCCGTGCGGAAAATCCTTTGCGATGATATAGTTCATGTAACGCCTCCTTAGAAATTTTGGCTTTCATGTCATGTATCTACTTATAGTATATCTTTCCTTCAACTGAATTTCAAAGTGTATGACTTATATTCTTAGAAGAAAACGCGCAAGTGCAGGGGTATTCTCAAAGTGTTAAGAACGTGTATTGTTCTATAGAACACCATAATCAGATGCTTAAGGGATTTCATTGAAGCTTGTTCTTAAAAGAAAACCCTTTGTCAATCACCCTATATAGAGGTCGATCCATGGTATACTGATATATATACACTGTTTTTTCTATGAGGAGGTACTTATGAAAAAACTATTGTTTATCCTGATCGCGTTTTTGATCATCATCTTTGGTGTGGTTACCTATGCGACCACAAGAATAGAGGATGAAGTAACGGCCGATGATCTACCCGAAACGGTTTATGCGGGGGATAAAACCCCTAGCCAAGGTATAGAAGATACAATCATCGCCCTGTTCGATCCATTGAATGAAGAAGACCGTTATACTCTGGTCGAACTATTCATCAATTATGTGATCTATGATTCGATCAAGGAAAACATCAATGAAGACTACGATCCCTTGGGCGACTGTGATGAGACCGCATGTTCGACGATTATGGAAACACCGCACATCAGCATCAAGTATGCTTACGCTCATTTGAACGATGCCAATCAGATCATTTTGACCGTCAGCGCGCACCGTTTCAACTACCCTGCCTTCAATTCGGCTGTTCACCTGACTTTTGACGTGTCGGTGAATATCTTGGAGGGCAGTCTTGTATTGACATTGAATCAGACGCATTTGGCGGATGATGAGATATCCGAAGCGTTTCTCGATCGGATTCTCGGATTTGTCGACACGGGTGCGATTGAAGCGAGTGTGACTACCGGAACGCTTGATTTGGATGACAAGACCTATACATACACGTTTACCGATTGACCTCGGCTGTGAAGAAGGTCTGGTCTGGGTCGTGATGATTAGATTAAGGTTTTCCTTAAGGATACCACAAGAAAAAGATAAGGATTTCAATGTAAAGAGGTGATTGAAGATGCATGTGATTGAACGTCTGCTGCAAGAAAAGCTGGTTGCCGTCATTAGGGCGGATGATCCGGAACAAGGATATCGCTTGGCTGAAGCCGCGTATAAAGGCGGCATAAAAGCGATTGAGATAACGTTTACGGTGCCTAGGGCCGCTTGGTTGATCTCAACGTTGAAAGATGCCTTCAAAGAGGACATGTTGCTTGGTGCCGGGACGGTCATCGACGAAAGAACTTGTAAAACGGCGATTGAACACGGGGCTCAATATATCGTGTCACCCGGTTTTGATGAAGCGACTGCGCTTTATTGTCATGAAAAGGATGTTCCCTATATGCCGGGGTGCATGACTGTTACCGAGATGATGTGGGCGCTTAAACACCACGTCAGGATCATCAAATTGTTTCCCGGCAGTCATTTCGGAACGAAGTTCATCAAAAGCATCAAGGCGCCACTGCCGGATATCAAGGTCATGGTCACCGGTGGGGTCGATATGACGAACATCAAGGACTGGCTTGTCAACGGTGCGGATCTCATCGGTATTGGCAGTGATTTGACAAAACCGGGCAAACACAATGATTTTGAAGCTGTCACACAAACAGCACGCAAGTATAGAAACCAGATAGAGGAGTTGCGCACATGCCGAAAATCATAACACTTGGGGAAATCATGCTGCGATTATCACCCCCCGATCATCAACGCTTCACGCAAGCAAGCACGTTCGAAGTTGTGTATGGCGGCGGCGAGGCCAACGTCGCGACGGGTTTGGCCCTGTTTGATCAGGATGCTCATTTTGTATCCAAAGTACCAAATAATCCCATCGGCATCTCGGCCATCAACCACTTGCGCCGTTTCGGCGTCAAGACGGATCACATGGCCTTGGGTGGTGAGCGTCTGGGTATCTATTATCTGGAATCCGGTGTGAGCATGCGGCCGAGTCAGGTCATCTATGACCGAAAGACCAGCGCCATCAGCGGTGCGACCGTCGATGATTTCGATTTTGAAACCATTTTCAAGGATGCACACTGGTTTCATTGGAGCGGCATCACACCGGCTTTGAGTGAACAGGCCAGCGCTCTTGTCTTGGAAGCATGCAAAGTGGCCAAAAAACACAACGTCACCATCAGTGTCGATTTGAATTACCGCAAGAAACTATGGAGCACCGAAGAAGCGCAAAGTGTCATGAAACCGTTGATGGCTTATGTGGATGTTTGCATCGGCAACGAAGAAGATGCCAAAAACGTCTTGGGCTATCAGCATCAGGCTTCCGATGTTTCACGGGGCAAACTGGAAAAAAGCGACTATGAAACGACACTGAAAGCGATGGTGGCGGACTATGGGTTCATCTGTGCGGTCACGACTTTGCGTGAAAGCCTCAGTGCCAGCCATAACAGATGGCATGCTTTGATGTATGATGGTGAGCGCTTTATCGAAAGTAAAATCTACGATATCGTCCCGATTGTCGATCGTATCGGTGGCGGGGACAGTTTCGCCGCAGGGCTTATCTACGGGATGCTGAACAAGAAAACAGCCACAGAAGCCCTCGAGTTCGCCACGGCAGCCAGTGCTTTGAAACATACAATCCCGGGTGACCAGAACCTGAGCACGATCGATGAAGTCGAACGGTTGATGCAGGGAGACGCTTCCGGCAGAGTCATTCGTTAAGAGATGGTTAACGCGTCCTGAGAATTTTTCATAAAAAAACAAGACATGTTTGATACGCATCCGTTTATTGGCTGATTTTTGTCCAGCCTTACGGATCGGTTTGTGACTGTCTTGTTTTTTTCAAATCCACTTTATCTAATCGATAACAACAGGCCTTTTTCAGCTTCGGTCACCAACAGACCAAGATCCCCAAAGGTATCGAAACAGAGGTTTGTGGGGCGGTTTCCCGGTAGTTCGATCTGTTTTATCAGATTTCCGTTCGTGTCGAACACCCAGACTTTGCCGGTATTGAATACTGCCGCGTAGATCAAACCGTCCTGGGACATTGTCAGTCCGTCCGGCTCCGCTGCACCACCGATATGATAAAAAGGACGCAGATTCTCGATCTTCAATGTTTTTTTGTTCCAATCCCCGATCAGTAGCCGCTGTTGCCAGGTTTCATTGATGATGATGTTCTTTTCATCATTGATCAACAGGAGCCCGTTTGGGAAATACATGCCTTCGGCGATAACGGAAACCTCTTTTGTTTCATTCATGACACATAGATAGCCGACGGGCTTCGTCTGAGAGCCACCGGGACAGGTGAACAGGACGTTGTTGTCACTGTCCTTGATGATGTCATTGGGGGCGCTGAGTCTTTTGCCGTTGACGTTATCGGCCAAAGTTTCGGTTTTGCCGGTCTTAAGATCGAGGGCGCGTATGGCGTGTTGTTTCGAATCACAAAACAGAAGGGTATCCTTGTCTTGAACCATCATGCCGTTCGGGGCACCACCGACATCATATCTTCTTGTTGTTTTTGATGATCGGATGTACTCTGTAATCGTGCCGCCGGTCAGTTCCACGAAGAAGATGTTGCCGTTACTTGTCACAACGGGGCCTTCGGGAAATTTGAGTTCTGTTGCTAAAATGGTTGTTTTCATGACTTAACGCTCCTTTTTGGTTTCATCCGGGCCGTATAAAACCAGGCCACCATCGACTTTTATCGTTTCACCGGTAATGTATGCGGCTTCTTCGGATACAAGATAGTTGACCAGACCGGCCACATCCGCCGGTTTCCCGCGACGTTTTAAGGGGACCAGGGAGCTCAAATGCCCTTTTCGCAGTTCCTCGGGGGAATAATCGCCCTTAATCGCCGTCGCCCCGGGTGCGACCGCATTGACGGTGATCTCGTGTTCGGCCAGTTCGATGGCCAAAGACTGAACCGCACGGTTCAAGGCTGCTTTCAAGGAACCGTAAACCGCATCGTTGGCATAAGCGCGAATCCCGCGTGTTGAAGATATATAGATGATGCGACCCTTGATACCATGTTCGACCATGTGCTTCGCCGCGATTTTTGTGCTGATGAGATAACTGCGATAATTCAGGTGATAAAGCGCGTCGATATCGTCTGTCTTCAGGGTAAGTATGTTGGTGAATGTCGTCTTGCCGGCGTTACATACGAGTACATCCAAGTGGCCGAGATCTTTAATCGCTTTTAAGGTTACACGTTCGGGGACGTCGGTTTCCTGAAGACGCGCCTGATAGTAAAAACATCGTTGTCCCAGTTTTGATATCTCTGCTTGAAAAGCTTTTGCCTCGGCTTCTTCGGTGTAGTAGGTAAAGGCGATATCAAAGCCTGTCTGTGCTAGCCTTAAAGCGATGCCTTTGCCGATGCCACGGCTTGCGCCAGTTATGAAAGCGGTCTTTGTCATTGTCATCAACCTTCTAGGGATTTACCAGGGTACCGTCTGGAAGTCTGGTCTGGGTCCACTGGGTTACCGTTTTTTTAATCGGGTATTTTTTTGCCAGGGTTTCGTCGATATCGATGCCGAAACCCGGTTTGTCATTCGCATGGATGTAGCCGTTTTTAACCTGCGGCAAGCCGGGGAAAACCTTATAGAGAATATCGGGGAAGTCCCACCACTCGAGAATCCCGAAATTATGGGCGTTCAAGCTCAGATGGACATTGGCCGCATGACCGACAGGCGAAACATCACCGGGACCGTGCCAGGCCGTACGAATGCCGAATTGCTCGGCGAATACCGCCAGTTTTCTCGCCGGGGTGAACCCGCCGATTTGACTGATATGCACCCGGATGAAGTCGATCAGGCGTTCTTTGATCAACGGGGTCCATTCCAGGGGATTGTTGAAGAGTTCACCGATGGCCACCGGGATGGCGGAATGGTTTCTGAGCTGCTCCAGCCAGGCGACTTGTTCGATTGGGAACGGGTCTTCTAAGAAAAACAAACGATATTTTTCGAGTCGTTTTGCCAAAAAGACCGCATCGGAGGGTGATAGACGCTCATGGATATCGTGGATCAGTTCGATACTGTCGCCGAAGTGTTTCCGGACATGCTCGAACATCTTGATGGTATCCTGCATGTACTGGCTGGGACTGAAGTAGATTCCGGGTTCAGAATTCGGTGGGGTGTTGAGGTTTTTGGCGATGCCGCCATAAAGCCCCCATTGTAACCGGAAATGGTTGATGCCCTCTTTTTGCAACGTCTCGATTTTCTCAACGATTTCATCAAGCGTGTTGCCGTTGACATGCCGATAATACGGCACCGCTTCCCGTGATTTACCACCGAGTAGCTCATAGACCGGCAAGCCTGCAAGTTTACCCTTGATATCCCACAGAGCCATATCGACACCCGAGATGGCGTTGTTGGTGATGCCGCCATTGCGCCAGTAGGCGTTGTTGTGCATCAGATGCCACAGATCTTCGATCTTGTGGACGTCCCGTTTAAGTAGAAGGGGTTTCAAGTAGTCATCAACAACGCTCTTAACAGCGTGTTCACGATAGGCAAACGTGGCACAGCCAAGTCCGTAAAGCCCTTCTTGATCGGTTTCGACTTTGACCACAATCAAATTTATGCCCTCAGGTGCGGTGAGGATGGTTCTTACATCGGTAATAGTTGGCATGATAGTCTCCTTTTAAATCCATTTTGTCATAAACGCTCTATAAAGCAAACACTCACAACTATTAATTATAATCATTCCGTCTTTAAATTACAACGCGATGCGACCTATATCTGTCACGTCTATTAAATCTGGCACATTATCTCGCGCGGATTTTCCTATTTTATGTTAAAGTTAACTTGAAGGACACATAAGATACAGGGGAACGTCGAGAGTTATCTTTTCAACTTATGAAAGGCATGTTTGTTCCATCCTCGCTGATAAGCAATACATCCGCCTATTAAAAGGTGACATGCAACCAGCAGTACCGAAATTAATCCAAGTATGGAGGGAAACGATGGAGAAAAGAACCATTGAACTAAAAAGCATGTCGTATTCGGGATATAAAATCTCTGTTGATCTGGATGACATGCAGAACACATGTTTTGGCTCTTTATGGGCGAAGATTTTCGCAGAAACGAAAAAGGCAGAAAAAGATTCGAACCAGTATTATATCGGGTATCAGGATTACCGGACGATGACCAAAGAAAAAAGAATTTTCGAGTATTATGCCTTAGCGCCCTCGGGCTATTTTTCTGAAACCAAGCCCGGGCATGTCACACTTCAAATCGAAGCCGGAAAGTATCTGTTGTTCAAAAATATCCTATCCAACCATGGCCCGGCCTTTTTCAAACGTGTGTATGATTACGTGGCACAAAACAACATCGAAGTCCACAAGGCATTCGATTTCGAATTTCTACCGGTGGATAACCAACAAAGTAACAACGAAGCTATCATTTACGTCGGTTTGAAGTTACGCTAGTTACCGTAAAAAGCCAATAGCAGGAGGAGCGTTATGACAAAAAACGCATTAAAGATAAGAAAAGCGACCAGAAAGGACCGCGATACCATAGAAGTCCTATGGGAGAAAGTGATTCGGGATGCCTTCAGTAAAGAAGGCATCGAGGAACACCACAGTACCGCAGATGAACTGGCATTCAAGATGCGTCAGTTCGATGACGCCTGTGATAAAGCACAGGCACACTATTTTCTTGCCTTCGACGGTGACAAACCGATCGGAACGATCGCGTATGGCACACCTCCGAATAAAGGTATTCTGCGGCGAACACACAACGCCTTGGCAGATACCATGGAGATCGGCTCGCTTTATATCGATCCGGCCGTACAAAAACAAAGCTACGGGAAAACATTGCTCATCTTCATTCTGGAGACGCTGCTCGAAAAAGAAGTTGAAACGGTTTGTTTCGATTCAATCATCGAGACCTCGAAACATATCTGGTCGCGGCTCTTCGGCGAGCCCAAATACAAGATCCCTGCGAAAAATCATGATTTCACGCATATGATCTGGGTTGTGGATGTGGCCACAGCACTTGAAAATCTAAAGCGTGTTACACGAATAGATCCACCCGCTACGGATTGATTTGTTTCGATTTCTCGTTTCATAGGGTAGATCAGAGGCCTGCACACGAAAACGATATAAAAAGACCATCCATGTGTTGCTTGATATATGGGCGGTCTTTTTTGTGATTTATAGCGTAAGAATGGTTTTGCTTCAAGTTAGTCTTTCAATTAGTGTCCGCATGAAATCGGGCAAATCTTTCGGTGTTCTCGAAGTGATCAGGTGACCGTCGGTGACCACGGCCGCATCGACATATTCTGCGCCCGCATTGAGGATGTCATCCTTGATGGAGAAGAAACCGGTCAGTCTCCGTCCCTTTAAATCGCAGCCCGAGATCATCATCCAGGGACCATGACAAATCGCCGCAATCGGTTTTTTATGGGCGTCCATCGCTTTGACGAATTCGACGGTATCCTTTGAACGGCGCATGTAATCGGGAGAGAAACCGCCCGGAATCACCAAAGCATCGTAGTCGGCTGCGGTTATGTCCACAGCGGCGACATCACTTTTCATGGCCAAACCGTGTTTGCTTTTGTAGATGGTATCTTTATCAGCCCCGACCAAATCGACGTTGAAGCCTGCTTCTAACAAGCGATAGTAAGGATATAGGAGCTCTTTGTCATCGAATAGATTCGCAAGGAGAATTGCTACTTTTTTCATTGGTATCGCTTCCTTTCCGGAAATGGATTTTAGATACTTTCTAGATTTCGATTACTGTTTTTTTACCGGCGTGCCGAACTCGATTGATTCGATCTTCAAGGTGTCGAGTTGTCTCATGTCATCCGCAGCGAGGGTGAACGCGACTTCGGCGTTGTTGATTATATGGTCTGGTTTAGAAGATCTCGGCAAGGGTAGTATGTCTTTTTCCAGGACATAGCGGACAGCCAACTGTGCCGTTGAAACCTGATATTTTCTTGCCATGTCCTTCAAGATGTCATGGGTAAGGATACCCCCACGTCCGAGTGGCGAATAGGCCTCGATGAGGATGTTTTTGTCTTTACAATACTTGATGGTATCGGTTTGAGGATGTCCGATGTGGAACTTGATCTGATTGACATGCGGGACCAGATCGCAGTTGTCGATGATGTTATCAAGATCATCGGGACTGAAGTTGGAAACGCCGATGGCTTTGATCTTACCGGCGCTATAAAGGGCTTCAAGTGCCTTGTAGGCGGCGATGTTGCCACTGCTGTGATCGCTGAACTTCTGATCCCAGGGCCAGGGTGCATGAATCAGATACAGATCCAGATACGATGTTTCAAGACGGTCCAGTGATTCCTGGAAGGCTTTCAGTGCTTCATCGTAGTCTTTGATGCTGGCATGAAGTTTCGAGGTGATGAATAGGTTTTCCCGCGGTATGTCCGAATCCTTGATTGCACGGGCGATGTCGGTTTCATTGCCGTAGGCCGCAGCGGTGTCGATATGGATGTAGCCTGCTTTAAGAGCGTTTCTTACAGCTTCATAGGCATCATCACCTTTAAGCGGTGCAGTGCCGAAGCCCACTTTGGGTATGGTGATGTTGTTGCTTAGGGTGAAGGTCTTTTTTAAAATCACGAAAAATACACTCCTCTACCAAAATATGATCGGGCTATGTCTACTACATTATAGCATGTGAAACAGGTGTTGATAATCGTGACACATCGTTCCTGATCGAGAAAACATTTAATAATTATGAACAAAAAAACTTCGGTATGAACCGAAGTTTAAGTGTTTTTAAGTAAGGTCAAACGCAACGATGATATCTTCATCGAGGCATCTGAAGGTGAAACTGTTCATTAGGAACAGATGAACTTTGTCTGCGTCGTGGTATTCATAGCCGACGCTATAGTCCTGGCCGATGGTGAGCTCCAAGTCCTCGTGGTTTCTCGGGACCAGGAAGGCACCGTCAATAACACGGGAGCGAACGATGTCGCCGCCAATGATCGCGAGAACGCTTTTTCTCAGCAATCCACCTTGATACATCTGGTTCAAACGGTCCAGGAATTGATCGGAAACGACCAAGTCATAAGGTTTTTGCGTGTAGGCGTCATTCAAGATCGTCACGGCCTGCGATAAGGCTTTGAGAATATCATTCGGGTCATTGCCGACTTTGATGCGTTTGCCGGCCACTTGATTGAGACCTTTGATGTTGGCTTTCTTGTTGCCGTTATAGATGGCGTCTTCTTCGAAAAGCGCCAGTTTCTTGGCGGCCGCTTCCAATGTATCCAACGCGACATCCTTTTCGCCGCGAAGAACATTATCCAGTTCCCAGCGGGATAAATCGAAAGTGATGCGTGATTCCAAAAGTGGCAGGACATCATAAAGGGCTGCGCTTACTTCGCCGTCTTCGGTTTTGATTACGGAATTCAACCGGCCGTGTGATACACTGTTTTTCAGTATGCCATGCGGCCCGTCCACATAAAGCACTCGGCGGGCACTGAGTTGTGAGGTGATGACTTCAATCGCACGTTCGTTGATCTCTTCCCAACCCTCACTCGGGATCGGGGCGAGGTTTTGTTTTAATAGATCCATGAAATCCTCCTAGCGTTTCATTTTTCCGATGTTGAGACTTTTGATGGCGGCATCATCCGTTGCTTCATCGTGATGGCCGATCGGGCCTTCTTTAAAAAGGTTATCCCGCAGTTCTTCATCCAGTTCGGGGATTTGTCTTCTTAACCATTCGATGCCCATGGCCAGATGTTCCATTTCTTCATCCCGGTTGTGCTTCAGCAACGCCCGGACTTCCTCATCCTTGGTCGCATCCATACGTTGATTGTACCAATCCACCGCTTCAAACTCCTCCATCACGCTTTTGATGACCCGGGTGATGTCTAAGGTTTTCTCACTAAGCAGCTCTACGGGTTCATGGTATTGATCGGTTGCCATATAATCCCTCCAGATTCATTTTCATTGGTTTTAACTACAAGTTTATTGTACCATGATAGGCTTGTCTGCTCAAAGAAAACGAACGTCTCCTTAAAAATATCGAAAGCGAATCAAAAGGGAATATGATATGATAAGAGAGAAGAATAGGCTTAAAAAGGAGACTGTACATGGATATTCTAATTATCGGCGGCACCGGTATCATCAGCACCTATGTGGTTGAAAAATGTTTGCAGGAAGATATGGCTGTAACCATAATGAACAGAGGCAACGCCAACCACGAACTATCTGAAGCGCTCAACACCATCACGTGTGACATCAACGATGAACAAGCGGCAAGAGACGTTCTTGAAGACAGATTTTTCGATGTGGTGATCCAGTTCGTGGCCTTTACCAAGAAACACGTTGAACGGGATATGCGGCTGTTCAAAGGTAAGACCGACCAATACATCTTCATCAGTAGCGCCAGCGCTTATCATAAACCGGTCGAGGACTATCCCATTACTGAAAAAACCCCGTTACACAACCCCTATTGGGCGTATAGTCATAACAAGATCGAATGTGAAAGGTATCTGAATGGTGTCGAAGGGATGAACATCACCATCGTCAGACCTTCACACACCTACAACAATAAGATGATCATGGCTGTCATGACCCGCTGGGGTTTTGATTACGCCCATCTGAAAAGACTGATTGAAGGCAAACCGGTCATCATTCCCGGAGACGGCTCCAGCATCTGGACCATCACACACGGGTCGGACTTCGCCAATAGCTTCGTTTCCCTGATCGGAAACAAACAGGCCTACAACGATGTGTTCCACATCACCGGTGAACGGATGTACACCTGGGAACAACTCACCCGTATCACGGCGGACGCGCTGGATGTCAAGGCGAATATCGTCCATATTCCGAGTAAGGTAATCGCCAAACACATGCCGGAAATGGAAGGCCCACTTCTGGGCGATAAGACATGGAGCCTTATCTTCGATAACACCAAAATCAAAGGCATCGCTAAGAACTATACCTCGAAAGTCGGTTATGAGGATGTCGTCATGGATGTCATCGCATATTATCAGACGCACGAGGAACTGCAAGTTGTGAATGAAGAATTTGAAAAACTATACGACAACCTCATCGCCTTGTATCAAAACAAGTAAACCTCCCGTATTCAGGAAAGAAGTCTGCCATGAAACCACACGTTATCATCATCACCGGACAGATCGCCGCACTCAAGACCACCATCGCCAGACAGTTGACGCGGGATTTTTCGGCTTATCTTCTTTGTAAAGATGATTTGAAAGAAACCCTCGCCGAATCTGTGAAACCAACCGATCGCAACGAAAACCTGCGGTTGAGTGCGACAACCGTCGCGTTGATGACGCATCTTCTTGACACTTTGATTCCGTATATCAAGCCGATCATCATCGAAGCGAACTTCAAGGAAGAAGCGTATCTGAGATTGTTGAAGATCCTATCCGAGGCGAACGCATCTCATAAAACCATCTATTGTTTCGCTACTTTCGAGGTGCTGTATCGCAGATACCTTGAACGTTTTGAAACGGTGCACGAAACCCATAAATCGATGGGTCTGATCGAGGAAACAGCGTTTCGTGCCTCGATGGCCGATTACGAGGCCATCTACCGGAAACATGCGGGTCTTATCAGGTTGGATACCACGCATTTCGATGCACAAGAATATGCATCGCTCAAGATGCTTTTGTCAGAGGAATAAGAATCACACCATATGATAAAAAAGAGGTGAAAACCATGCCACTTAAAGCGGGGATCATCGGCTTACCGAATGTGGGCAAATCGACGTTGTATAATGCTTTGACGAAAAACGAGGTCATGACGGCGAATTATGCCTTTACCACCATTGAGCCGAATCTGGGTAATGTTGTTGTGCCCGATGAACGTTTGAACGCCTTGGCTGATAAGTTATCACCGGACAAGGTGACACCGACAAGCATTGAAATCACCGATATCGCCGGACTCGTCAAAGGCGCCCATCAGGGTGAAGGGTTGGGCAATCAGTTTTTGTCGCACATTCGCACTGTCGATGCGATTTTGCACGTTGTGCGGTGTTTCGAGGACGATCAGGTTGCACATGTCGACGGGGAGATCGATGCGCTCAGAGATATCGAGAACATCGAAACGGAGTTGATGCTCGCGGATCTGGACATCATCGAAAAACGCTTGCCGCGAATCGAGAAGAAAGCCAAGCTGGAAGTAGATAAGGATATCTCAAGAGAGTTCGAGGTGTTGCAATCGTGTGCAAACGCCTTGAGGTCGGGGAAGCCGCTACGTTTGCTCGATATGAATGCTTTTGAGAAGGAATTGATTCAACCGTATGGCTTCTTGACAATGAAACCGGTGATGTATGTGCTCAATGTCGGTGAGGAGGATGTGGCACATCCAAACCGGCAACGTGACGTTGATGCGGTCAAGGCTTTTGCGAAACAACACGCGGATCACCTCATCACGATCTGTGCCGACTTAGAAGCGGTGATGTCTGTTTTGGATGAAGAAGAAAAGGCGCTTTATTATGAGACGTTGGGTCTGGATCAATCCGGCATCGACCGGTTGATAAACGCCATCTATGAACTGTTGGGTCTCAAGACGTTCTTTACCATTGAAAACAACTTGTTGCGCGCCTGGACGTTCAAAGCCGGAATGAACGCCAAAGCATGCGCTGGCATCATTCATAGCGACTTCGAACGGGGTTTCATCCGTGCCGAGGTCATCCAGTACGATGAATTGCTTTACTATGAAAGTTTTGCTGAAGCGAAAAAGGCTGGAAGGGTACGCTCGGAAGGCAAGGAGTATCTCGTCCAGGATGGCGACATTCTGCTTATGCGCTTCAATGTATAATCCCTGGGAGAATTCTAAAAAAAACTTCGATGGAAAATCGAAGTTTTTTTGATACGTTCGTTTTTCAGCATATCAAACAGAGAAACCGATGTCACATATTGGTTATCGCTGAGATACGAATTGTTATCGTGTTGTTCGGTTTGAGAGAATTAACGCATCTACATCTCGAAAAAGGAACGAAGACCCGGTTTTTCGAACCAGTGGTAGTAAAATTCGTCCAGTTTCAAGTTCAAGATTGACCCCAGATGTTCAATGAGTGTCCGATCAGAGATCTCTTTATGGTTATATTTCTCATAAAGGGATGTGAAAGATTCGAGCAAACATGCGCGAGAAACCTTTTTTTCGAGGTCGTGAAAAGCCAGCGCGCCTTTCAAATACCAGTGGTTATAGTGGTTATCGAGGAGAGTGAGATCCTTGATGGTTTTTGTTTGAGCGGTCGTTGTACTGGAAAACCGGTTTTGATACCACGTGAAATACGCTTTTGAGAGATCTGGGATTTGAAACAATGTCTCTGTTAGAACTACTTCGAGATATTGTGTAATCGCTTCTTTCATATATGGACTCATTTTGACACCGATGCCAATCCAGGCATGAATGGTTTCATGCATTGATAAAGATTTCTTCAGTCCGTGCAGCACCCAATCGTGTTGATGTGCGTACCGCAAGAACACATCACCGATGACCCACATATGTGCACGCTCGTATCCCCACTCTTGAGCGCCCTCTCCTCTAGGTGATACGACTGCAACGGTATTTTGCTGGTTTTTGAGGTCACCGAATGTTTCGAGCAACAAATCCACGACGCTATCATATTCGGCGATCATGGCCTCTTTCTCTGCGTCCAATAGGTCGGGAAGGACTAAAGAAAAATCTCTGTATCTATGGACAACAAAGGTTTTACTGGCACAAATGAAGATGTCCTCGAGGGGTTGTTGTCGATAGGAAAAAGAACGTTTTTCAAGACTGGTCTCTTCAAAAGTTTCATCATCAGGACAAACCACTTGCCAATTGGAGCTCAGATCCAGGTTAAGCTGATAAGTGAATGCTTCCAGTTGTGATTGCTTTTCTACTGTCGGAAAATAAAAACCGAAGCCGGAAAGTTCGATGATGTCTGCGGTGATGATGGTCACACCATAGCCGGTGAATGCATTACAGTAACCGTCGTATTCAATGGTTAGTGGTGACTGGTCTAAAAGCCGTATTCGGTATTGAATGGTATGCCGGTTCTCCTCGGTTTTTGTGCACTTGAGCGGTGTCTGGTTCTGCACTACGGATTTAATTGTGAAGTGCTTACCTAAATGAAGGGTTAGTGTCTGTGTGAGGTTTTCCAGCTGCAATGTGTCAACCGCATGGAGGTAAGAGGTTTCAGGCTTGATGCTTAGGGTGAGATCGTGGTGCGTAATCTTTGCTTTTCTCATATTTTTGACTCCTTTTGAACAAATGACTTCGTTTCCATTATAAGGGAAACAGCGTCATGATGCCAGAAAACGTTGTAACCGGTACTGAAGCATATTTTTTCTACATGTGAGAAATGCCACATAAAACAGTGAAGTTCACCGGATTTCATTGACGTAACCGTTGTTAGAGGGTATCGTATATTTGGAAATACCTTTAAGTCACAGACTGTGGTCGCATATGATTATCGAGGAGGGTGCTATAAGATGAAAGCTATTGTTAGAAACGAGACGATTCAGAGGATGATAGAAATCATTGAAGATCTCAAAGCAGGAAAAACTGTGAAAAAAGCACTGGATGTCTTGCTGGATCATCCGGATTATGTCATGGAGTTTGCCCGTTATGGCCACAATGTTCCCCGGGAAGTTTTCATCGATTATCTCAACAAGTTCTGGACGTTGTGTGAAAATGATATCGACAATCCGAATCTGAAGGCACATCACAAGTACTACCTGGACCTTTATCACAATACCGAAGAATACAAAGATCAACTCGCCGATGTGACGGTTGAGCCATCTGTCATCGCGGCGCAAGCGAAAATCGCAAAAGCGGGTTTGCCGGATGATCTGGGATTGGATGAAGTGCACATCGTCTTCACCATCGGCATCGGTGGTAGTTTCGGTTATGTGCACGGCAATCAGGTGCATTTCGATTATCTTCAACTTGTGAAGGATTACGACACCAAGACGTTTCAGTCATCGCTTGCACATGAAATGCATCATGTCGGTTTCAGCAAGCTGATAACACCGGATAAACTGAGTCAACTATCGCTTGAAGCATTGTTTTACTGTTATTTCTCGGGCGAGGGGCTTGCGGTGAAATACTGTAACAATGCTGAAGGTGTCCTTTCAAAAGCTATTTACGATTCAACGAAGAATATCGGTCTCGATCCTTTTTCCTGGGCGTATTTGAATGCTGATTTCGACAATGGTTTCCAAAGGTTTCTCACAGTCATCAAACAGCTAAGAAGTGGTGCTTGGGGTCAAGAGGAACTCATGGAGGAGCTGCGGACGTATTGGATGAACCCTTATACGGAAACACAAGACAAACAGGAGACACCCAAGTTGAAACAGTTCCGACTGTATAGCTTCGGTAACGATATCTGGGGTATCATTCATGATGCTTTCGGTAAGATGACGGTCTATGAAACCCTGGAAAACCCGCAGCTATTTCCGAAGCGTTACAATGAGGCCGTTACATCTTTGGGTTTTGAAACATACAAGCTGCCTCTAAAGTGAAAGCCATGACGACCGATGATACATATTGGAATCCAAGCGGTATAACAGGAAGTTAAACCGGAAATCTGCATGAAACAATATAACATTTTTCATGTCATGCATTTTTTTGATTGTGAAAAGGGATTAAGCCCGATATAATAGTGTCAAATGAATCTTATCGGTGTGTCGTTTGCATCGAAAGGATGTAAAATTGGAGAAGACTATGTGGATGCTCTATACAACGCTTTATCTCACGAGTGGTTTGTTCGGCTTGCTACTGATGCGGAAACTGGATGATACCGCCGCATTCAATTTCAAGTATCTGCTGGCGTTTTTGATTTTTATCAATCTGTCGATATTGCTGGTGGGCCTTTCGTTCATGCGCTTGAACGTGTATGCGGTTCTTGTTGCTTTGCCGTTTTGTTTTTCTTTTATTGCCGGGCATATCTATTTTCTTTTTAAGGGTACCTATTGAATCCGGTGCCGGGACAGCTTATAATGGTATTTTAATCAGAGACTTTTTTATGTTCGGGGTGCAATCATGAGTAAAGACAGACATCTTTCGGTTTTTAAAGACATCAGGGAAAACAAGGACACATATGATCAAAGGGAAGAAACCGTACCGGTCATCAAGACGGTCCTGATGATGTTTCTTGGTTTCTTTTTCGGGTTGGGCATGCCGCCGCTTGCTTTTATCTTATACGTCATGTGGCGTGAGGACTATCCGGTTGTTGCATTGGCACCGCTTTCGGCGATCGTTTTCTGGGTGATCGCGATTTTGGGCTTGTTTCCCATCTTCGTTTTTTAGTGGTTTTTCTTATTGCCATCGCTTGATTTCAAGTTCCTTGAAGTTGAGCTTTTTTATTTTATTGTCATTGTGCTATAACCACGATGCTTACAAAGAGAGGAAATTCGTATGATTACCTATAGACGTTACAATAACAATGAATACAACGATACGATTACAGGCTTTTTGCGGGCTCACAATGCGAAATTCTCCGATAACAGGACGTTTCACAAGACCCATGTCTACCAGCTTGATGATAACAAACTCGTAGGGGCGCTGACCGTTACCTTCTTTTGGGACTGGTTATCTGTTTCGGCTGTATGCTATCGGGATGTCTCTGTGTTAAGGCAGATGATTTTGCATGCCTGGCAGGCGTATCAAGATAAAGCGATTGGCATGAAAATCTACACGACGGTAAAAGCAAGGTTCGATGATTTTTTGAAGGTCGGTTTCAAACAGACCGGTGCTGTTAAGCTTACTGATTTCTACACGGATTACCACGGTGACTTCATGTCTGAAACGATAGAAATAGACGAAGATAGAAATGTGATTATCACAGATGAAGCCATCCCGGCGTATGAAGAGCTCTTGAAGAAACAAAACGAGTCATTTCGGAAAAAGCACAAGATACATGATCTTAAAGAAAGCTTCAATATGGCCGCCTTGGATGCAGATACGTGCATCGGGGGCATCCAAGGCGAGGTTTATGGCAATATGCTTTATCTGAGCAGGTTGGTGGTTGATCCGGCTTATCGTAACCGCTCGATCGGTCGAAAGCTTACCCAAGCAGCCCTTGATTTCGCACAAGACGCCGGGTTTGATTTCGTTTCACTTGGCACCTGTGAATTTCAGGCAAGGGGTTTTTATGAAAAACTCGGATTCAAGGTTGTGCATACAAGAGATGAAAGTCCGAGAGGGTATAAGACCTATACGATGATAAAATGGCTGAAATAAAGCCGTGATATCTATTTTCAAGGAGTGAATGCATGTCTGTCATGAACAAGGCTTACCGATCTAAGGAAACTGGTTCAATTCGAAAGTGGACAATCCAACCAGGAATGCTTGTTACCGCTGAACATCAATACGAGATGCCGTCTTGTGCCCCATGGACAAAAGCGCATAACGCCGGATTGAGCGTCTATATCAGGATAAAAGAAGGGCTCGAAAAAATCGGGCCCTTTTCTATGGGATAAAAAATATTTTTTACAAATAAGACGCTTATTTATAAATTGTATGTTTGTGACTA
>SL_3KL_010_SEDDRAFT_10001896_pt1 | contig 19113 bp, 10 predicted proteins | sample SodLakKL_010_SED_2_FD_10381 | JGI IMG/M metagenome (IMG submission 10381) | reverse complement strand
ATTTTTTTCTTCGCGCCTTCCTGGCTATAGTGATCCTGGCTGGCTCGGGCAGTTCCTTCCACTACCGGGTTTACAGCTTCGAGATGGCTGGGATTCGGCAGCAATTCAAGTTCAATTTTTTTTCCGTCTATTGTTTCGTAATAACCTTTTGATCCAAGGTGATATTTCACATCCCCCGAGCCCTGAATGGTATCCGGGTCAATATTACCTTCAAAGTCCGCAAACACTTTTCGGTAAGGTTTGTTCATGATGTTTACAAGAATGTTGAGACGCCCTCTGTGTGCCATTCCAAGGAAAAACTTCTCAACATCGTTGATACCGGCACGCTCGATGAGAAAATGCATCATCGGGATCAGCGTTTCGGCGCCTTCAAGTGAAAACCGTTTGTGCCCAATGTATTTCTTGTGAAGAAACTGTTCAAAGGCCATCGCCTGGTTTAACTTATGCAGGATTTCCTCACGGTCGTCTTTGCTGAGATCAGGTGTATTGGTGGTCGATTCCATCGTTTCACGCAGCCACTTTCTTTCATCCAGATCGAGAAGGTGCTTGTACTCCGCACCAATAGTTCCGCAGTAGGTGTTCCGCAGTAACTGTATGATATCTCGAAGTTTTGCGGTTTTCTGTCCGCCCAGCCCGTCGCAAAAAAATTCACGATCGAGATCCCAGAGTGTCAGACCGTAATATTCGAGATCCAGTTCCGGGCTTCGGCCTGGTTCAGTTCGCAGCGGGTCCAGGTCAGCCACCACATGGCCGCGCATCCGGTACATATTAATAAGTCTCCATACGGCAATTGCACGGCGGTCCTGTTCAAGTGTGTTGCCTCGTCCGCTCAGCAAGCCTTCGTAGGTATCGGCACCGTAAGGGAACGGCTCGTAAGGAATGTCCAGGTCAGAGAAAATCTTTTGATAAAATTCCTCTTCGCCATTAAGCAGGGCAGTTACTTTTTGAAGGAACATGCCCGACTCAGCACCCTGGATAATCCGGTGGTCGTAGGTACAGGTCATTGTCATTACCTTGCTGACACCAAGCTGGTTTAGCACATCCTGTGCCATCGATTGAAACTCGGCCGGATAGTTGATGGCACCGGTCGCGATGATAGCTCCCTGGCCTTTCATCAGCCGGGGCACAGAAGAAACTGTGCCGATAGTTCCGGGATTGGTAATGCTGATGGTAGTGTTTTGAAAATCGGAGATTTCAAGTTTTCCGTTTCTGGCCTTTTCAATCAATTCGGCATAGGCATGCAGAAACTCTTTGAAATTCATTTTGTCCACACCCTTGATATTTGGAACGACCAGGTTTCTGGATCCGTCCCGCGATTCAAGGTCAACAGCAATTCCGAGATTCACACTGTCTGGGGCCACTTTGTAATGGTCGCCATCTCTATTAAGATAGTATGAATTAATATTCGGATACTCTTTGAGCCCCTGAATAATTGCCCATGCTATCAGGTGAGTGAAAGAGGCTTTCGGCCCACCGGATTTCAGCAGGTGTGAATTGATGATGGCCCTGTCTTCAGTCATCATTTTAACAGGAAGCACTCTTAGCGACGTGGCGGTGGGAACATAGATGCTCTCATCCATGTTATCCACAATTTTTGAAGCCACACCTTTCACTTTCTGGACTTCGAAGCCTTCGGGAATAGAAGGTTCTTTTTTGGCCGGTTTTTCTTTTTCTTTTTGGGGAGGTGCTTCAGGGGCTGGTTTTTCTTTTACAGCAGGCGCCCCGTTCTCTCCGGTTGCCGGTTTGGGAACCGCTTCCCCGTCTACTTCATTAAAATATTTTTTCCAGTGCTGGGGTACGCTGTCCGGGTTTTCCTGATATTGCTTATAAAGCTCTTCGACAAGTGCTGAGTTGGGTCCGAAAACGGCTTCAAGTGATTTCAAAACAGTAGGGTCTTCTTATTGGATGTGAACAAATTAATTTCTTAACCGGAATGACCGGATTACTTGCTCTGCGTAAAATAGTGATTAAAAGTCTTTACAAATGCAGATCTTTAATTCTTTAAACTAATCATAATTGCTTAAAAATACGATGAATTTTGGATTCTGATAAAGTTTATTTGATGTGAGTTAAAATGTGTTTTCGATGCAGATCGTTCGGTTTACATCAATCATTATGTTCTGAGATTTAATCCGGATCTCCCACAGTAAATATGTTAAACAAAGTTTAAAATGTTGATATATATAATACTTTATTATCCGTAATTCGGAATATCTAATAAAACACCCTGTTTTTCTGCGAGATTTCCTCCTCAGCAAGGCGAAGATAAAATCTCTTGGTGAGATATTCGGATTAATGGGGTCATTGACTTTGAAAATTACCGCCAATCGGAATTTATCGCGGAGCTGGTTTTGTTTATATTCAACCGAGCATTTTAATATTCACAAATACCCGTTCATGCAGGCATCATCAGACAAAAAAAAATCCGGAGCTGAAAACATTCAGTGGGATCTTTCCGACCTTTACGAGTCACCATCAGATAAAAAATTGAATGAAGACCGGAAAAAGGTTCTGGAACTGGCCGATCTTTTCAGCCAGTCTTACAGAGGAAAAATCAGTGAGCTGGATCCGAAAACATTTGCAGCCGCACTGGCTGAGTATGAAGAAATTATTCAGGTTATTCGAAAAATTGGTTCGTATTCTCAACTGATCTGGTCAACCAACACCGAAGACCCTGAATTTGGAAAGCTGTTGCAGCAATCTCGCGAGCTGGGTTCAGAAATCAGCCAGAAACTGGTTTTTTTTGATGTGGAATGGCAGAAGCTGAGTGATGAGCAGGCGGCACGAATTATTGAATCGGATGAATTAAAAAAATTCAGGCACTACCTTGAGGTTTCCCGTCTGTATAAAGATCACACGTTGTCTGAAGAGGCCGAAAAAGTAATGAGTGCCAAATCGGTGACAGGCCGATCAGCCTGGAACCGGTATTTTGATGAAACACTCGGAGCCGCCCGTTTTGAATTTGAGGGTGAGCAAATGACCGAACAGGAGGTGTTGAGTAAACTGCACAACCCCGACCGGGAGCAGCGGCAAAAAGCGCATCAGTCCCTCACGAAAACATTTCATCAGCATTCCAGAAGCCTCACTTTTATTTTCAATACGGTTTTGGCTGATAAATTTACGAATGACAAACTCCGTAACTACAATAGCTGGATCAGCAGTCGCAATCTCTCTAATCAAACCGATGATGAAACTGTGGATGCCCTGGTGAGTGCGGTTACTGACAGCTATGGGCTGGTGCAGCGGTACTACCGGCTCAAAAAAAAGCTGCTCGGCTATGATGAACTTTTTGATTACGACAGATATGCACCTATCGCAAAAACCACGAAGACCATTTTTTGGAAAGAAGCCAGGGAGATGGTACTCGATTCTTACAAAGATTTCCACCCGGAAATGGGAAAGATCACTTCGCTATTTTTTGAGAAAGAGTGGATTGATGCTGCCATCAAACCGGGAAAAAGGGGAGGAGCCTATTCAGCGAGCACGGTTAGTTCGGTTCACCCCTATGTTTTTATGAACTACGACGGACAATTACGTGATGTTCAAACACTGGCGCATGAGCTTGGACACGGTGTGCATCAGTACCTCTCCCGAAAACAAGGCGAATTGCAGTCGTCCACACCTCTGACTACGGCTGAAACCGCATCGGTATTTGGGGAAATGCTGGTTTTCAACAAGCTGATGAGTCGCATTGATGACCCTGCCGAAAAGCTCGCACTGCTGATCAGTAAAATTGATGATACGATTGCCACTGTATTTCGGCAGATTTCAATGAACCGGTTTGAAGAAAAAATTCACACCGCCCGCCGGACTAAAGGTGAGCTGACTACCGAACAGTTCTCGGAGCTCTGGTACGAAACCCAGCATCAGCTCTATGGCGATTCAGTAACAATAACCGATGAATACAGGCTTTGGTGGTGTTATATTCCGCATTTTCTGCACACACCTGGTTACGTGTATGCCTACGCTTTCGGGGAGCTTCTCGTTTTGGCATTGTATGATGTGTACCGCAGTTCGGAGAAAAACGGATTTTCAGAAAAATACCTGGAATTACTTGAAGCGGGAGGGTCCGACTGGCCGCACAATCTGGTTGGCAAACTGGGACTCGATATCAAAGATTCCGGTTTCTGGAAGAATGGCCTCAGGCTGTTTGAACACATGGTGGAAGATGCTGAAAAGTTAGCAGAGACGATTTAAAAACAGTACTTTTCCCGGCAGATCGAATCCATTTTTATGAACAAAAAAAGAGAAGAGAAAGCACTTTTAGAATTTAAGCACATCATGGACGACCTGATGCAGCTTTTGGGGAAAGCTGTGGATGTACAAACCGGATACCTCTACTGGGTGAACCGTTCCCGTGAACAGTTTGTGCTTGAAACCACCTACACCACACTTCCCAATGTGATGTTTCAGGATCGCGTGGGTTTTGAAGCGTTTTTTTTGAAAGAATACAGAACGATTCGGGAAATTATTCAGCTGGAGGTCGGGAAGGAGATCCATAGCAAGGACTTTCCACATTATTTTGATGTAGTTCCTGTTCGGTATCTAACACTGATTCCATTCATAAATAATGAGCAGACGGTAGCTATAACTGTACTTGAGACAGACCGTAAACTCTCATTCAGGGAACATGATAAGGCGATATCTTCTTATAAAAATGCACATATCAACGTGCTGAACACATATCTGGAGCTAACAGATTTATATGATGACCAGAACCGCTGGACAGATTACGACCAGGGACTTCAAAAAATTACTACAGAGTTAAGTCCGGCAGAAATACTGGATGTAGCTGCAGAACAGATGCAGGATTTGCTGCCAAACGGCGGGGTAACAGTGGCAATGCGCGGAATGGAAACCTGGGTTACAGTGCTTCGTTCTTTACGTGCTCCGAAATCTCCTCTTCCCGGTTTGATGCTTGAGCAGCGTTCGATGGCATACGATGCGCTCCAGAAAAATGAACCCCTGTTTTCGATGCATTTCAATCAGAATCCCAAACGGGTTTCCACTTCCGAAACTTCTACCGAAGGAGCTACTCTGGCTATCCCAATGACGTTGTTTGACCGCAGGCAGGCTGTAGTTCTGGTTTATGATAAAAACCCGCTAACTTTTACTGAATCTGCCAAACATCAATTCACAAATATTGTAAGAATTGCTGCATTGACAATGCAGGCATCAATGGAAAAAATGAAACCGGAGGAAAATCTTTTTAATACCGAATACAGCAGTTTTTCGGCAGATATCTGGAAGCTGTGTCTGAAAAAAGAGCTGCAAAGGGATGAAAAAGATAATGTTTGGTTCGGATTGATAGGAATTGAAAATTCTTCTGAACTTCGTTCCCGTTTCCGGCTGGAAGACCTGAAAAAAATACAGAGAACTGTTGTAAAGACATTGAATCCGTCCAGGCTGGGTTTCAATGGCCTCATTGGATTTAACAGCGATTATGTGTTTTCCTATCTGCTTTATGGTGCAACAGAAGAGCATCACCGGGAATGGGCCTCCATAAATTTTGAAGAGCTGAAAAATGATCTGGACCTGGGTGATGGCCGTGAGGTGAGAATTCGTGCTAAAGCGGGTTCAAAATTCCTGGATAACAGTGATGAAGATGCCCTGACGATTATTCAGGAAGCAAAACAGGCATTAAGCCGTGCTATGAAAGGAGAGAGTAAGTCAATTGTAAACTTTTAGAAATGCAACGAATATTTTTAGTTATCGTTGATGGCCTGGGGATTGGTGCACAAGAAGATGCACATCTTTATGGTGATGAAAATGCCGATACACTTGGAAATGTAAGTACCATTACGAACGTGAGACTCCCGAACTTTGAACGCTTCGGACTTGGCAATATCCGTGAACTGGCTTCAGTTAAAAAGAACAAAAAACCGATTGCATCATACGGGAAGATGCGTGAAATGTCACCGGGTAAAGATTCCACAACCGGCCACTGGGAAATTGCCGGTATTCATCTGGATCAGCCTTTTCCTACCTATCCGGATGGATTTCCAGATTCACTGATCCTTAAGTTTTGCAATGGAATTGGAGTAGATGGCGTTCTTTGCAATAGTCCTTATTCTGGCACACAGGTTATAGCCGACTTTGGTGAGCAACACATCGAAACAGGTAAGCCTATTCTCTACACTTCAGCTGACAGTGTGTTTCAGGTGGCATGTCATGAGGATGTAACCCCGGTTGAAAAGCTGTATGAATGGTGCAAATATGCCCGCAATGAGGTGATGACCGGCGAGCACGGAGTGGGGCGTGTAATTGCTCGTCCTTTTCGTGGTGAGCCGGGTTCGTTTGAACGCATCTCCGATAAAAGGCACGATTTTTCTATAAAACCGCCTGAACCGCACCTGATGTCGCTGTTACTGGAGAAAAATATAAAAACTTACTCCATAGGTAAGGTGATGGATCTTTTTGCGGAGGTGGGGTTTTCACAGTACCGTCTTACAAAAAGCAATGCCGAGGGTATTTCACAGCTTTTGAGCCTGATGAGTGCCCGTATCAATAACAGTTTTACATTTACGAATCTGATTGATACCGATCAGATATATGGCCACCGGCAGGACCCTGAAGGTTTTGCGAGATGCCTTCAGGAGATTGACCGCGCTATACCGGCCATCCTGGATAAACTTACAGAAGGTGATATCCTGATGTTTACAGGCGATCATGGAAACGACCCGGCAGATGACAGTACAGATCATACTCGGGAATTTGTGCCGCTGTTAGTTTTCAAAAAAGGGAGTCAGACTGGCAACAATTTGGGAACGAGAGAAACTTTTTCTGATGTATCTGCAACTATTTTGGACTTTTTTGATATAAAAAATCGTTTGAAGGGTGAATCATTCTTAAGTCAGTTGTGATTCACAGACGAACTTGCTGTGTAATACTTCATATTTTGAAAAAAAATTTGTAAGTTTTAAGGTTTATTTTTTCAAAGAAATACAACAATCCTTCAATGGAGACGTATTACACTACGAGTTCTTATAGAACAAAAATTTTAACAAAGTAAATATTCAACGTGGCAAAAAGCTCAGGAATTTCAACCCGCGAATCAGAATCGCTTGATCGTTATCTTCACGAAATTGGAAAAGAGAAACTAATTACTCCTGACGATGAAGTCCGCCTCGCCAAAGAGATACAAAAAGGATCTCAGCGTGCGCTTGAGGAGTTAACCAAAGCCAACCTTCGTTTTGTGGTATCCGTTGCCAAACAGTATCAAAATCAGGGGCTTTCCCTGGGTGACCTTATTAACGAAGGAAACCTCGGTTTGATCAAAGCTGCAAAACGTTTTGACGAAACCCGCGGATTTAAATTTATATCTTATGCCGTTTGGTGGATCCGTCAGTCCATTTTGCAGGCCCTGGCCGAACAGAGCCGGATTGTTCGCCTGCCTCTGAACCGTGTGGGTGCACTCAACAAAATCGGTAAAGAACTTTCCAAGCTGGAACAGGAGTATGAACGGGTTCCTTCGGCCGCAGAATTGGCCGAGAGTCTTGAAATGACCGTTTCGGAAGTGGCTGATACGCTTAAAATTTCCGGCCGTCACCTTTCAATGGATGCTCCGTTTGCACAGGGCGAAGACAATCGACTGCTCGATGTGCTTGAAAACGAAGAGATTCCCGATCCTGATAATGATCTGATGGGTGAATCTTTGAAAGTAGAGATCGAACGGGCCCTTTCCAAACTGACCAAGCGTGAGGCTGAAGTGATCCGTCTCTATTTTGGAATTGGCCGTGAACACTCTCTCACCCTCGAAGAGATCGGCGAACGATTCGATTTGACCCGTGAGCGGGTTCGACAGATCAAAGAGAAAGCACTCCGTAAGCTGCGTCATCATAACCGAAGCGCTGCACTGAGAGCTTACCTCGGTTGATTTATTTTGGTTCTGCCGGGAATATTGTGGGCTATTGAAGATCACCTTTGAAAGCTGATGCCTGATAGCTGAAAGATGATGTCTTGATATGCTCACGGCTTGTCTTACCCATTCAAAAGTATCTTCGTTGGACAATATTTCCCGTAGAACCACATTACTTTAATTTCTTGGTGCTGCATTCCGCAATACCACGATTTTTTCATTTGCTTCACATGAATATGCGGTTTGCCTGAATCGCATAACTTATTAGCTTATAGGGATGATGAAGAAATCCCTCTTGGTTCTGATACTTATTTTGGGTGCGTGGGCAGAAGCCGTTCAATCACAGCTTCTGCCTTTAAGAACATATTCCATTGAATTGGGGCTCAGCGAGTCAGTCGCACACTCACTTGTACAGGACGAACGCGGATATATCTGGGTTGGAACGGGTTACGGACTGAATCGGTTTGACGGTTTCCAGTTCAGGCAATTCTACGTAGAAGACGGTCTTGCGCACAATCGGGTGAATGCACTCTATGAAGATAAAGAGGGCACAATTTGGGTGGGTACCGAAAGCGGTATTTCCGTTCTTCACAGTGATTCGCTGATAACTCCCCGATCTGTGGTTGGTCTGAACCAATATTCTATTCTCGATATTTTCCAGGATCATGAGGACAACTACTGGTTTGGAACAGATGGAAATGGGGTCTGGAGGCTTGACGGTGCCGGACAACTCGTTTCTATTGATGAACAGTTAGGCCTGCCTGTGGAGCGGGTTCGGGCAATTCGTCAGTCTGAAGACGGGGCAATATGGATCGCTTCAAGAGAAGGCCTTGTTAAACTGGATGGGGACACCGTTCAGTACTTTGTGGAGGAGCATGGCTTGCCCGAACTTCGTATCAGAGATCTGAAAATTGATCAGTACAACAGAATCTGGATCGGTTCACGCGATGGGCTTGTTCTCTATGAAAATGAAGAGTTTATCGTTTTTGATGAAGAACACGGGCTGAATGATGGCAGAATACAAACAATTTCAGTAGAGAGTCATGATAAAATATGGCTTGGAACAGAGAGCGGTATTTCCATTTTTAACGGGGAACGGTTCGAAAACTTCACCCGCGAAGAAGGAGTGCCGGCGGCCATAGTATATGCGTCTATTATCGATCGCGAAGGAAGCATCTGGTTCGGAACACTTGGCGGAGGAATCGCTTTAATGGTCGGTGATTATTTCAGCAGCTACAATATCGATAACGGCCTGACCAATAATGTAGTAACCGGTTTCTCTGAAGATGCCGATTCCAACATCTGGATTGCTACTTATGGAGGTGGTGTTTTGCGTTACGATGGGGGAGGACTGACACCATTCAGAGAAGCGGACGGATTGGTTGATAATAAAGTGTACACTTTTCATCATGACAGTCGCAACAGGATGTGGATTGGAACACGCGACGGAATCAGTATATACGAAAATGGAAGCTTTTCAACGGTTCCGGATGAGCAGTTTCCATTCCGGATTATTCGTAAAATTTTTGAAGATGAAGAAAATGAAGAGTTCTGGATAGCCACCTACAGTGATGGGGTCATCAGGTTGACTGATGAAGGATATGTACAGCACTATACAGGTAACGGTTTTTTACATAACACCGTTATGGATATCAAACAGGATCGTGATGGGGTATTTTGGTTTGCCACATACGGAGGTGTAGTTACATTTGACGGCCACCAGTTCGAGACGTACACCATCGCAGATGGATTGCCCAGTAACGGAGTAATTCACATACACATTGACGAAAATGATGTGAAATGGTTCTCCACATTTAATGGGATTGCAAAATATGATGGTGAAACGATCAGACGTTTTCCTGAATCGGAAGGAACTGAAACGATCTCCTATTTTATGATTCAGGATCAGGCCGGGAAATACTATGTAGGAACAAACCGCGGATTGTATTATTTGGAACCGGATATTCTCCTTTCCACAGATATTCGCACTGAGCGTATGAAAGCTTTCAGGATTTTCAATCAAAACCAGGGATTGATTGCAAATGAGTTAAATGCAGGCGGTTCATTTCTTGCAAGTGACGGAACTTTATGGCTGGGCACAGTGGAAGGACTGAGTCGTTTTTACCCCGACAGGGTGAGAAAAAATACAACTCCGCCGGGGATTGAATTTGAGGAGATCATGGTGAGCGGACGGGAACTCAGGCCCGACCGGTCATATCAATTGGAACACGATCAGAATTTTGTACAGGTTTCCTACTCCGGTTTAAGTTTCGAAGCTCCCGACCAGGTGCGTTACGAATACAGAATGAACGGACTTGACACAGGCTGGCAGTTTACCAGCGATCGAATGATCCGCTACCCTTCGCTTTCCCCGGGTGAATATGAATTTCAGATACGTGCCTACAATGCCGAAGGGGTAATGAGTACGGTAACGAGATCATTTGCCTTTAAAATTTTGCCGCCATTTTACCTGCAATGGTGGTTTTTGCTGCTTGTTGTGCTTGCTATCATAGGTATGGTTCTGTTTTCGATGCGTTATTTTCGTGTAAGCAAGCAGGTCGACATCGAAAGGATGCGTGTTCAGATCGCCAGTGACTTGCACGATGACGTGGGTTCCTCATTGACGGAGCTGGCTCTTCAGACCGATTTTCTTCAGGCAGGAAACTTAAGTGATGAAATAAAGCAAACTCTTCGTCAGTTAGGCGAACACAGCCGAAAAATTGTAAACAGCCTGGATGATATTGTCTGGTCTATCGACTCACGAAATGACACCGCCGGAGATTTGACCGACCGCATGCAGGATTATGTGAACCAGATTTTTGTAAATGGCGAAGTGGAGGTTCACTACCACTTTGATCAGCTCCGGATGAATGAAAAGCTTCCTGTGGATGTGAAAGAAAATGTGTACCTCATTTTTAAAGAAGCTATGAACAATGTGATAAAACACTCAGATGCGACTAAAGTGGATATCATCTTTTCTTTTTCCGGGAGTAATTACAAACTTGAAATCCGTGATAACGGAACAAAAGTTAAAACAGACAGACGATCCGGCCAGGGGCTGCGAAATATCAGAATGAGGGCGGAACGGATCGGCTCAAAAGTAGAAATTAAATCAAACGGTGGATTTATGGTTCAGGCAACCGGATCCATAAAATAGAGTGAATAAATATGATTGAAATAGGAATTGTTGAAGACAACGTTAAAATCAGAGATCTTATACAGCGTTACCTGGATATGCAGAACAATATGAGCTGTAAAACAGCGGTTGATTCGGTGGAGGAGATGCTGGATTACCTGAAAGAGCACGATCCTCCCGATGTGATGCTCATGGATATTCAGCTTCCGGGGATGTCCGGCATTAAGGGAATCGGTATTATTAAAAAAGAGTATCCCGAGATCGAAATTATTATGTTGACGATTTACCACGATTCACACAAAATTTTTGATTCACTGGTGGCTGGTGCTTCTGGATATTTGCTGAAACATACATCACTTCCTGAAATCAAGGAGTCGATTGAAAATCTGGCATCAGGAGGTGCGCCAATGTCACCGCAGATAGCACGAAAAGTGATTCAGCACTTTAATGAATCCAAAAAGGAAGAGAAACCAGAGAGCGACCTGACCGCACGCGAACAAGACATTGTAAACGGCCTGGTAGACGGGCTCAGCTACAAACTAATTGCCGATCGATTTGATATTTCTATTGATACGGTTCGTGCGCATATAAGAAACATTTATAAGAAATTACACGTTAACTCTAAAGCAGAGGTAATTGCAAAATCGCTTCGAGGCGAAATTTGAAATATTGGCATAATTCTTCTGGCGGCTTGGTGGCCAATAGGTTAAACCTGATTGAAAAACGGAGCCGTTTGCAGAACAAATTAAATGAAGCCACGTATAGGATATATGTCATATCACATGGTCATGTGATGTTGTATTTAACTATTTTATCTTAAATTATTAGTGGATAAGAATAATCGATACCGAAGCCCGGAGGCTACCATGAAGTTTACAGCTAAATTTCCCATTTTGATTACCGTACTGGCTTTTTTGATGTCAGGTTGCTACACACAGTTACAAACTGTTGAAGAACGCTATCCGTCAACCGGCGAACGAGTAGTTGCAGACCGTGTACAATCTGGTCAGGCGGCTCTGCAGGAACGTTCCCAGGATGTGGTAAACGAGGAGGATTATGCCCTGGGTTACGAAGATGGCTGGGTTGATGCTGAAGCCTACTATTTTGTTGATCATGAGACCAGGGATTGGTATTTAAATCATGGTGCGTCTTTAGCTCAGAATCGCCATTATCGCAATGTTGTTGTGAACCACCATCACTACCACGGACGGAGTTTCTATCACTACGATCCGTTTTTCTACAGCTACTACGATCCTTATTCGTTTTACAGGTCACCGAGATGGCATTTTAGCTTCGGTTTCAATTATGGCTGGCACCGTCCTTATCATGGCTGGTACAGATCTCATTATGCATTTTATTCACCATACAGATATCCGGGCTATTATCCGCATTATGGATACTGGGGGCACACCCGACCATATTATGGATATGTTTTCTTTACTGATGTAAGGTCGACCCGACCTGTAAGGAATTATGGACCGAGAAGTACAGCCCTTACCTCGCGCGGTGTTCAGAATGTGAACCGTACTACACGATCTGACGCACGGGTGCAATCCGGTGCAAATGTTCGCTCCCGAACTGATGTACGGTCTAATGCAAGGACTCAGCAAGTGAACCGAAACGCAAATGTAAATCGAACACGGGGAACAAATTCTACGGTGAGAAGCCGCGGCAGTGACCGGAGCACAAACAGAGGATCAGTTAACAGGGGCTCGAACAATAATACAAACAGAGGCACTGTCAACAGAGGCTCGAATAATAACACAAACAGAGGAACTGTAAACCGAGATCGTTCAACGAACAACAACCGTTCCAGCGGCAACGTAAACCGCAGTAACAATTCCAGTCAAAACAGAGGTACAGTTAACCGAAGTAATTCTTCAAACAGGAACAGTGGAAACGTTGAAAGAAATAGATCTTCTAATGACAGGCAGACATCTTCTGCGATTCTGAATGACAGGGAAAATAATAACAGCAGTGCAGTTAACCGTGCAAGAACGGCAACGAATAACCGAAGCAGTGTTACAACCAGCCGTACTTCGAGCAATACCACTTCTGCTGCTCAGCGGGGCCCTGCTACAAGCCAGCAGCGGGCAGTACAAAATATCAGGGATCGGGTGAATTCCACTCAATCTGCACCAAATGTTAATAGCAGTGCCAGGGTTAATCAAAGCCAGTCATCTTCACGCAGCAGCAGTACGTTGGGAAGAGTTGTAAACAGAGCTGTAAACAGCGCCGTGAACAATTCATCAAGAAGTTCAACTGTAAACCGGTCAAGCGGAAACACCACGCGAAGCTCCTCAGTTACACGATCAAGTTCAAGCAATAGCAATAATCGTTCAACAGTACGTTCAAATCGCAGCAGCAGCAATAACAGTTCGTCTGTAAGATCTGCAAGGAGCAACACGAATAGCAGCCGTGCTACAAATTCCCGAAGCCGCTCAAACAACAGAAACTAACACTGTTAAGAAGACCTGATTTGATTTTCAGGCCCTATTTGCAACCTAATTATCAACTGTTTGTCAATTCAATAGGAGTAGTATGCGCAGGATTTTAAAAACCATACTGTTAGTAGCGCTTCTTTTTGGGGTGGGCCGCGCCTCTGCGCAAGACTCAAACCCGAATAATGCATTACTCTACAGTAACCAGGCAACATTATTTGGAAGCCAGAATTCAGCCTCCGATCCAGTTTCTATCATTCTTCCCGGAACCGCATTTAGGTCTGGGCAAGGCTCATTTATTGATAATCCTGCGAGTATGGCTCTTCATAGAACCAGTTTCGGAGAATTAGGTTTGTCTTTTCGAACAGTGGACGAGAGCGCCACTTTTTTAGGGAACAATCGCGCTTTGGATGATAATCAGAGCGGTATTTCCAATATCGGCTTTTTGTACTCTTTCCCAACTGTTCAGGGGAGTTTTGTATTTGGTGCGGGATATACCCAGCACTCTGTTCACAACAGGGCCCTTGGTTTTCGGGGTAGAAATGAAAACAGTACAATAACCGATAAATTTAAAGCAGAGGGGTCTCCCTACCAGGAAATTGCTTTTAATACGTTTGCTACAGATTTTGGAGATGAATTTGAGGATTGGGATGAGTCTATTTTCAGGATTGGATTTGATCAGTGGGGAGACTTTTTAGGAGTTACTCAACAGGGAGAAATTATTCAGCGGGGTTACAGCGGTGAATACTCTATGTTTTTCGCTACTGAATTTCAGGAAAACCTGATGTTTGGAGCCAGTATCGGATTGCTTTCCGGCAGATTTAATTACTCCCGGATCTTTCAGGAAGTGGATGAATTTAATGATTACGACAGTGCTTTTATAGACAGTAATGATGATGGAGTCGGAGATACGGATATCGATAATATCCTTCTCGACGATCAACTGCGAAGCCGCTATATCGGATTCAGGGCGCGGGCCGGCCTTATCTACAGAATTAATGATCACTTTAATATCGGTGGCAGCTATACTTTTCCCACCTCTATCGAAGTTGATGAAGTCTTTGATGCCAATATCAGAACAACCTTTAATAACGGTGTAGAATTTTCTGATGATACCGGAATAGAGTTTTCTTACAAAATAATAAACCCCTCAATAATTTCACTGGGCGCAGGTATAACGGATATATCCGGCCTTTCCGCCTCATTCTCAGCCGATTATACAAACTACCAGAATACGACCATCGACTTTGAAGGCAGTGAATTATTTGAAGATGAGCTGATTGAGAATGATTTTATAAATGAAAATTATCGTTCTGTATGGTCATTGAGAAGTGGACTGGCTTACCAGTTAAGCCCGGAATTTACAGTCAGAGGTGGTTATCAATATCATCCAAGCCGTTATATCAACGGAAACGATCACAAACATGTGTATGGGTTTGGAGCAGGTATTTTGCTTACCCGAAATGTACAGTTAGATCTTGCTGCTCAGTATACTGCCTGGGATGAAGTTTCATCTGTGTATGATTATGCTCAGTACAATTATTCACCGCTGCCTGATAGTTCTCCCGGAATTACTTTCCGTTCACAAGAGGCAGACAGATCAATAGACAGGTGGCACCTAATGGGAACAGTGAGGGTGAATTTTCAATGATTCCAGTGGAATTAGTTGTCATTCATATTTTATAACAGGTAATTACTGAATAATGACTTATCGGATTAATTTTTTTGTGGATTAATACTGAGAACCGCGGTATCCACATGGCGGACTACATTGGCCGTAGTGCTTCCCATCATCAGATAATTGATTCCGGTTCGTCCTACAGTAGCCATTACAATTAAATTGTACGTATTTTCCTGCACGTGATTATAAATAGCTTCATGAGGAGAATCATGTGATACAACAACTTTTTCCCGGACCTGTTCTTCTATCTCGTTGAAATATTCTTTTTTGAGAAGCTTAAGTCGCTCTTCTCTGATCTTTCGAAGAGAAAGATCTTTCTCTTTTTCTTCGAATTGTTCAAAACTCAGTACATGTACAAGGTCAATCGTGCCGCCAGACCGTTTTGCAATGTCGATTGCATAAGGAAATGCTTGGGCTGCATTTTCTGAAAAATCTGTAGTCAATAGAATTTTCTTGAAGTCTTTTACATCGGAATCATTTTTTACTACCATGACAGGAGTACTTGCAAGCCTGAGAACTTTTTCTGCAACAGAACCCAGTAACAGCCGGCTGAAACCAGTACGGCCGTGTGTGCTCATGATCACATAATCAAACTTTTCAGAAGAATTGATGATAGATTCTGCAGCATTGCCCATCGTTACAATTGGATCAGTCAATCGTTCTTTGGATACCTTTTGTTGACTAACCTCCTTAGCCCTGTTTAAAAGCGTTTTTTCCAGCTCATCAAACTTTTGATAAATTTTTGTACTTATACCAAGTGCATAAGGTTCATCCAGTTCTGAAATAGGCAAGTGTGAGTAGAAAGGGGTTACCATACCTCCAAAAAGTTCAGCAAACATATCTGCCACTTCAAGTGCTTTTGTGCTTCTCTCGGAAAAATCAATAGGAACAAGAATTTTCATCGTTGTCAGAATATATTTTTTAGATAGTTGTTTTCTTCAGTTCTGATTTTTTTAAAAATATCATAAACACATACAGATAATAGGGCATTAAATGGAATAAATGAAAAGTACTTTACGAGATTGCACTTCAATAATTAAGCTTGTTTGTATATAAAAATTCAACCACCTGAAGCCAGTTGAACCATTAGATTATCCTATAAATCGTGTTGGTGTATAATTATAAGGTCATAAAAATTTTGTTTTTATGTGATATTTTCACATTTTATTAAAAAATTCTAATATTTGCTTTAGCCTTTACAGAACATCTATATTGTCGTAAGATAATAAAGAGCCACTCGCAAATCACATAGCAATGTTTAGATGAGAGTAATTTTAAAATAATTAGACTAAGAATCACCGATTAGTAATGTCAACTCACCCCCAAGCAAAGCTATTTACTTTAAGCAATTCTGAAAATAGAAAAGAAAGAATATTTATGTCTGCTCCACACATGGGTGGGGAAGAAATGGAGTTTATCAAAGATGCTTTTCAAAAAAACTGGATTGCACCGGTCGGAGAAAATGTAAATGGATTTGAAAGAGATCTTTCCGAATACATAGGGACTAAATATGCGGGAGCATTTACCAGCGGAACAGCTTCTATTCACCTTGCTTTGATATTACTTGGAGTAGGCGAAGGTGATGAAGTTATATGCCAGAGTTTCACATTTGCTGCTACTGCGAACCCAATACGTTATCAAAGAGCTACCCCTGTTTTTGTTGACAGTGAAGCGGAAACCTCAAATATGGATCCGGATCTGCTTGAGGTTGCCATTAATGATCGAATAAATAGGGGTAAAAAGCCGAAAGCCATCATTGTGGTTCATCTTTATGGGATGCCGGCAAAAATGGATCAAATACTTAAAATTTCCGGCAAATATAATATTCCTGTTATTGAAGATGCTGCTGAAGCATTAGGATCATCAATAGGTAACAAGAAATGCGGATCTTTTGGTAAACTTGGTATTTTATCATTCAATGGCAACAAAATTATTACCACGTCCGGAGGAGGTGCTCTTCTTGGTAATAATAGTGAACTCATTAAGAAAGCCAGATTTTTCGCTACCCAGGCACGCGATGATGCTCCACATTATGAACATTCGTCAATTGGGTATAATTATCGCATGAGCAATATTCTGGCAGGAATAGGCCGCGGACAGATGAAAGTTTTAGACTTACGTGTAGAAAGAAGAAGAGAAGTTTATAAAAATTACTTTTCAGAGCTTGGTAAAACCTGGTTTGAACCACCTGCAGGGTTTGGTAAAAATTGCAATGATTCTCTGACGGAAGCAGTTCAATCATTTAAATTTATACATAAATCTCCTACAGGTCTCTATTTTCTAAAAGAACCGGATGGGTATTTCAGTAACCGCTGGCTGACCACTGTAATATTAAATTCTGAACAAATGAAAGGGGTTACCCGCAAAGATATCCGGATGGCAATGAAAAAGGAAAATATTGAGGTTAGGCCACTTTGGAAGCCAATGCACTTGCAGCCTGTATTTAAACAGTATCCAAAATACACAAATGGAATTTCTAAGTGGTTGTTTAAAAATGGACTATGTTTGCCAAGTGGCAGCAATATGACAGATAAGGATCAGATGCGTGTCATAAGAACCATTAAAAACACACTGAATATCGGATAAAGTATGATAAGCGTGTTGGAGATATAATATTATTTAGTATTATTGTATATCTTTGCAAGAGGGGGAGGTGATCTCATGTTGCATTCATACATATATAAGCAGCTATGAAAGATACCATTTATAATTACAGAAAAATTGTCAAATTCATTCTTGATGTTTTGGTGTGGACTTCTGTGACGATTTTAGCTTACCTGATACGTTTTGATGGGAACATTCAAGGATATGAGAGCCAGATTTTTGCTGTAACAGGTATACTCGCAATATTTAAAACCCTGGTTGTTTATCTATCAGGTTCTTATATGCAGGCCTGGAGAAATACAAGTTATGCAGATCTTTTTCAGATTGTAAGAATTACAATTTCTGTTGCCTTACCTTTTTTCCTTATTGTAATGTTTGTCAGGGATATTTATGTCATACCTGTTTCCATTCCTGTATTGGAATTTCTGCTTGGAGTTCCGGCATTGGCATTCATGAGAGCTACTGCAAGGTTTCTTATAAAATACCGCCAAACCTCACCCAAAGTTTCTGATGAGAAAAAAAGAATACTTATTGTTGGAGCAGGAGAAAGTGGCACTATGGCCGCAAGAGAGATGCTGAAACATCCCAGGGAAAAAATGTTACCTGTGGCTTTTTTGGATGATGATTTGTCCAAACAAAATCAACGAATTCTGGGTATTCCTGTAAAAGGGACGATTGAAGAACTTTCCGGAATTGTAAAAAAAATGGAAATTGATGAAATACTGATTGCAATGCCCTCTGAATCAGGAGAGACGATTCGAAAAGTTGTTGAAAGAGCAAGGAAAAGTAAAGTGCGTTACCGAATCATACCAGGTATTTATGATCTTGTAAGCGGTAAAGTAACGATCAATCAGATCAGGAACGTAGACGTAGCCGACCTACTCAGGCGGAAACCGGTAATTCTTAATTCTGAAGAGATCAGGAGCTGCATTGAAGAAAGGAAAATTTTAGTCACCGGAGCCGGTGGTTCGATTGGGTCAGAAATTGTACGCCAGGTTTCAAGATTCAACCCGAGACATGTAATTCTTTTAGGCCGGGGAGAAAACAGTCTTCATCAATTAATAAACCAAATCAGTAGTGAGTTTCAACATCTGGATTATTGTACCCGAATATGTGATGTTAGAGATTATAACAGCCTGAGTCATATTTTCCACAATGAAAAACCGGATGTTGTGTACCATGCAGCTGCACACAAGCATGTTCCATTAATGGAAGACAATCCTGCTCAGGCGATACTGAATAATGTCATCGGCACACGAAATGTTGTAAATCTTGCACTTGAACATGGTGTATCACATTTTGTAAATATTTCAACTGACAAAGCTGTAAATCCCTCTTCAGTCATGGGGGCCAGTAAGCGAATATCCGAACATATCGTTGAATGGGGAGCCAA
>SL_3KL_010_SEDDRAFT_10001895_pt1 | contig 19114 bp, 27 predicted proteins | sample SodLakKL_010_SED_2_FD_10381 | JGI IMG/M metagenome (IMG submission 10381) | reverse complement strand
TCATACTCAAGGGCTTGATATTTATGAATAGCCTGTGATAAATCAATTCTTTGAAGATCCTGGTCTAAAGCTTTTAAATTGTTGATAGCAATGAAGATTGCCTCCTCTTTATGATCTTTATCCCTGTAAAGGATAGCAATGGTTTTAGAGATTTTAATGAGCTGTGAGACATCAAGGTACTCTGTATCTGAGAACAACTGTCTTACTTTCAAAGTGGATTCTGGATTAGACATTAAGCCTCCTTTAGTATGATATTTAAGATTATGAGAACAATTAAAATGATGAGATCTATATAGGTGATAGAAAGCATTTTGTTTGGGGTAAGTTCATAAAAATCAATTAATTAAAAATTGATTGATATTAATATAATAACCTTTTTTTCCATTTTTCAATCAACTTTTTAAATTATTTTTGAGGAGATCAAAAAAATTTAAAAACTGTAGATATATTATATAAACTAGGAGTTTTAAAAAACAAGATTGGGGATATGGTTTATAGCCATGTTCATTTTTTGTAAAATAAACTTCCAATCAAAAATTCTTTTATAATCACTATGCCAAACATCCCAGACTCAATCATCCAAGATCTTAGCGGAGAAGAGTTGAAGTTTTATCTGACCCTTCGACAGCTGATGGAGAGTGATGGGGGGGTAGACCTCAATCACCTGATAGAAAATACGGGGCTAGATTCCATAGATGAAATCAACTCAGTTTTTAATGGATTAGTCGAAAAAAACATCCTTGCTTTTGGCTATAGCGAACAAGGTGATAAGCCCCAAAGAATGAGATGGTATAACCCAAAAATGATACCGAGAGATACCAAAAGGCGTATCACTTTTGTAGTAAAAAGATTTAGGGAGGTCATAGCTTTTTCAAAGGTTGAATCATTTGAAGCCGGCCAGCTTTTTGTCAGAGACTTAGATTCTGGAGACTCAGCTCCTGTTTTAAAAGCTAGTTTTGTCGTTGAGCAAAAAAAAGAAAAAAGAAAAAAAAAGAACCAAAAAAAAAGAAAAAATAAAAAAAAATATATAGTTTGTATTTTATATAAAGAAAACAATCGATATTATATACATCATCAAGGATATAATCTAATAAGCAAATCAGCTAATAAGCTTATACCCTTAAGCGAGTCTAGCCCGGCTAGCTTAAAGAAATCTAAACTTCTAGTAATTCCTTCCCCAGAAAGCGATATTGAAAAAGCTGAAAACTCCCAGAAATCTGACACTAGTTTATTACAGCTCTATAAATTCTTAAAGACTTGTAAGCTAAAAACTAAAACCCGTCAAGCCAATCAGCTTGTGTCTTACCTTTCAGATAAAATTTATTCGATATCCGGCGGGGCGATCAAGTTGTCCACTCAATGGCACCACAGACAAAAGTCTTCGGCTAAAAGGCTGTTGAATGATTACCCTGACATTCCCTTTGAGGAGTGGTTTGAAATCATGGACTTCTTTTTCGATGATGACTTCTGGTGTGATAAGATCATTAATTTTATCCAATTAGAAACTCACTTACCAAAATATCAAATTGCTAAAGCTAAGAAAAAGCCCCGTAAGAAAAAGAAATCTAAAAGATTAGAAAACAAGAAAATCTTAAAATGACAAGGAACTCAAAAGACCTTCAACTTCCCCGGCTAAATTACAACTCCAATGAAAACATTAATTTCTCACTAACATGGAAGAACCTGAATTTCACTCTTTATTAGGCCGCTGGGGATTCAATAGCTCTCTTATCAATCCACACAACCCCTGGTCTAATCCCAATTTGGGGATATCTAAAGAGGTAATAAGCTTTCTAGAAGATTATCTTCAGAAGTTCCCTTCTTCTCAAAATATGCTGTTATCTGGGGCTCCCCGTAAAACCCATTACATACTCTCCAATCTTTTCTATCGATTATTTCTTGCCGATAAGCTCCATCATAAAATTTCTCTGATTGATATCCCGACTTTGATCGTTGACCAGTTCCATCGGGGGTCAGAGCTTGACCAAAGGGAGCAAATAGATGACATATCTACCCAGATCCATTCCAGCGACATTGTGGTGTTCCAAGAGATTGCTTTAAACAACTGGACCCCAAATCAACAAACCCGAATTTACGCTTTGATTAATAAGCGTTATCAACTTCAAAAGCCCACAATCTTTACTTCATCTAAAACCATTGATGAGACTGCCGATGCTCTGATTGAACCCACCTATTATCGGATTGAAGAAAATTGCACTTACATCGATTTAACTGTATGACCTATGCCTTTACGTCCCCTGCCTTCAAGCCCCGAAGCTGAGAAATATGTCCTTGGCTTTGCTTTAAAAGATAGGGATGCTCTCAGTAAATTAATATCAGACTTAAGGCCGCATGATTTTCATAGTGAGATAAACCAAACTATTTACTCCTGTATATATGAGCTTTTCAAGAAAGGCAAGCTAGTCACTACTATTAGTGTAGCTGAAGCTCTCAAAGGGCTCAAAAGCTTAGAAGAGATTGGGGGCCTGGTTTATCTTTATGAGCTTACCGAAAAAGGCCGGTCCCGAGTTGAGTTCTTTTCTAATATCGAGATCGTAAAAGATAAAAGCATCAAAAGGCAACTCATCCAAAGCTCTAAGGAGTTGTCAGATCTTGCTTATGCTGATTCTAAAGACTCNTCNGANGTTATNCANATTGGTTTTAAAAGGATGTGGGAATCTACCCCCCTTTCTCATTCAGGGATTGAGATCATAAGCTCCGGACATGTTTATGAGAAGAGGAAGAAGGGGTTAAAAACCCAAAGGGATAATAAATCTATTTTTTCAGGTTATCCCTCTATCGATGAAATATTGGGCCGAGGTTTTCAAACAAAGGAGTTGTCCATTTTAGCTGGCCGGCCCGGTCAGGGGAAGAGCTCGGTCAAATCAAACCTGATCAAGAACCAATTGGATCAAGGCCTATGCGTAGTTAGTTTTGCCCCAGAGCAAACCTTTGAGGTAGAACAGGGTAGAATTGAGACCCTGTTGACCGAAATTCCCCTGGGAGAAATTTTGTTAGCCCATAAATGGCAAAAAGGGGATTATCGCATCAAGCTTCTCAAACAAGCTAATAACAAGATCGATAAACAGTATAAATACCATATCATCCCCACCCGAAGGATAGAGACTACCGATATCCGGACCGTTCTTTACCAAATTGCTCAATTTCAGAAGATTGACATCATCTATATCGATCTCTTTGATAAGCTATCAGATGTTGCGGTGGTATCTCAAAAAGCTCAGACCGTAGCAAACAAGTTGAATGTCATGAATCAGATAGCCGAAGAATTTGATTGTCATATCTGTTTATTGGTACAAGCCTCTCGAGAGGTAGAAAAGAGGTCCGATAAAAGACCTCGTATAAGTGATATCAAAGATGCCGGTGCTTATGAAGAAGCTGCAAGACTGATTCTTTTACTGTATCGAGAAAGATATTATCAACCTGACTCGCTCAACAATTCCATTGAGATTATTGTTGGAAAGAACAGTAATGGGCCGGTGACTACCGTTGAAATGGATTTTGACCTTCAGAGGTTGATGGTACAAGAAAAAGGGAAAAAATTAGGAAAACTGATATAAAATAAAGAGATAAATGAAAAAGCTTACTAAAGACTCTTATGTTTGTCATTGTGGGGGAGCTCCAGCTCCTCATAAAACTGGCTCTCCAAATTGCTATAGGTTTGTAGTCACTGAACCGAAAGAAATTCCTACTAATAGAAGGAGAATCTATAATCCTGCAGGAGGGTTTGATGAACCTACCTGGGTATGGGATGTAGGAGGCCAAACAATTACTGAGTATACCCTTTTCTATCAACGAATGTACTCAGTAGACATAAACCAGGTATGGACAAGGCCTAAGAGCAGAGATTCAGTTAACTCATTAGAAGGAGATTGGTGATATGATGCATTACCAAGGGGATAACTTTTTAGACATCTACCTTAGATTGCTAGAGGATATCCGAACAAAAGGGGAATTAGAAGCAAAGACCCGAGAGTTAGTAAATGTGCAATTTACCNTGACNCGCCCGGAGTATGGTATATTACCCTACAAGAAGAATTGGCAATGGGCATTTCAAGAGCTTTTAGACCGTATGTCCTATACCTATGGGTATAAAAGCCTTTGTAATCCAGGAAGAGCTTTCATATATCGATCTAATTGGAAAAAGAAGTTAGTTAAGGAAGGGGGTCGGTTCCATTACTCTTATGGAGAAATGTTCAATGATCAAATCAACGGAGTTTTTCGAGAGTTAAAATCAAAGAAGTCTTCTCGAGAAGCTATAATGGCTCTTTGGACTCCAAAATATCTTTTAAAACAAGATAAATTCTTAAGAAGACCCTGCACCCTGACATTTCATTTTATTGTCCGGAAAAAAAGGCTCCATTGCTTTGTCAATATGCGAAGTAATGATATTATCAATCTTTTGCCATACGATGTTTTTCATCATACCTTTATTCAACGTTGGCTGGCCCATCGGCTTAAGTTGGGGTTAGGGGATTATCACCATTTTTGCACTCATGTCTATTACCCTAAAAGAAGGGAGTTGAGTGGAAGAAAGTATTTCGATAATTTTCATAAGAAGCTGTCTAAAGAATGTAAAGCAATTGATTTCGACAACTATGTCCCATTATCTCTGGGGGACAGTCTTGATGATGACTTTAAAATAATTTATGATAATTACAACAACATNGAAAATCTCCCGAAAAAGCTCAAGTCGCCTTTTTTGGAAGGGCTAGTCAATCATATTCTTGATCCAAGTAATTGTAAATATTTGATTTAAGAAAAATATAAAAAAAGTTGGTACGTCGCTGTAAATATATTATATTTTTGTATTATATTACAATTGAAACAAATATAATACCATACAATCTAAATACTAAGAAATATGGATGATAAGCAAGCTCAAAGCTTAGTCAATCAATATCTTGACGGCGACAATAAGGCTTTTGAAATCCTTTTCAATAAAACGGTAGGGATGACAGGTATAAGAAAATTCTTTGACCCCACTGGGATACGTACTCAAGAGGATTTTCGCCAAATTGCTAAAATGGGGTTGTCACGGGCTATTGACACTTGGGATAAAAAGGGAGGTTCTTCTTTTTTATCTTGGGCAAAAACCCTAATGAAACAATCTCTGATAAAAGAGGTCAAACAAATCCAGAGGTCTTCGGACACCAAACTGGGCAATTCGATCCCTTTTGATAACAAGTCAACCTTTGAAGGCCAGGAGACAAAATACACCCTTGAAGAAGTCTATTATCAAGAGTTCTTAGAATCTGGGTTGTATACCCCCGAATTTGATGAAGATCTTTACATGAAAATTTGTGTTGAGGTTGAATCACTTATCTCACACAATATTCGGTTGAAAAAAGTCTTTGAATTGAAAATGGCTTTTCCTGATATGACTAGAAATACAATCTCTAAGATCACAGGTTATTCAAAGCCCAGTATCTCGGATTATTTTAGCACAATCAACAAAGCAATCCGGGACGTCTCTAAAAAGTATAGCCCCTACTATGATAACCTTTGAAATCTATAATGGTTATACTCAGTTAAGGGGTACCCCAGAGCAAATCAAGCTTATAAGGCAATGGTGTACCCTGGAATATGAGTTCTATGGAATGGATTGGTCCACCCGACCCCCAAGGTATAAAAAGCAAAAAGGGTATGTAACGTATTTTACACAAGATAATGAATTTCCCACTGGCTGGACCGCTCGATATTATCGGATAATCACTAAAAAACTTAATATGAAGGTCAAGGTTGTAGATAAAAGAAGACAACCTTCCTCCAACCCCAATCCATTGCCCATTAAGGAGGGTTTTAAGCTTCGATATTATCAAGAAGAGGCCTTTAAAAATGCTAGTAAAGTCAAAAGGGGTATATTACACCATGCAACCGGCTCTGGTAAAACACCCTTAGCAGGTTATATGTTAGCAAAATGGGGCTTGAAGTCTATTTATGTTGTACCAGATAGAACCCTGCTCAATCAAGCTATCGGTGATTTTATAAACGATGTGGGCATCCCTAAAAAATACATTGGCAAAATAGGGGACAAGGTATATGAGCCCCGGCAAATAACGGTAGCTACCATTCAGAGTTTATGGTCTCTTTACAAACAAAAAGAGCCTAATTTTATGAAATTTATCTCTGATGTTGATGTTTTATTCTTTGATGAGTCTCACCATATTAAAATGGATAGCAAGGGCCAGCCCAAAAACACTTATTTTTATCTAGCAATGGCTATTGATGCCCATTATCGATTTGGATTGACCGCAACCCCCGGTGACCCCCATTCCATTGATCGAAGGACCCTTGAAGGGGCCACGGGCCGAGTATTGCACCATGTCAGTAGCTCAGAGCTTATCAATGAGGGGTATCTCACTAAACCCTATATCTGGATGATCCGTTGTCCTGCTGACCGTATCAGTGATTGGAAAACTACCTATGATGTTAATATCGTAGAAAGTGAATATCGGAATGAAGTCATCAGCAAATTGGCCCATTTTTTTGAAAGCAAAGGCTTGAGTGTTGTTGTATCGGTCAACCTTGTACAGAAACATGCTGAACCCCTACATATAATGATCCCTGGCTCTAAGATTTTAACGGGTAAGTCCGATGGTCGAACACAAGCTCTTGAAGCTTTTAAAAGAAAGGAGTATCATATCCTGATCACCACCCTTATAAAGGAAGGGGTCAACATCCCCTCTATGGATGTTATCATCAATGCTGCCGGTGGGAAATCTGACAAAAAAACCGTTCAACAAACGGGTAGAGTCCTGCGCACAAACAAAGATAAGAATGCTGCTATATTAATCGACTTTTTTGATGATGATGAAAAAGGAATCCTGATCAAGCATTCACGGAAAAGAAAACGTCAATATGAACTTGAAGAAGAATTTGAGTTCATGGGGATCATTGACCTTGAAAAACACGGCTTTGATTTTCTAAAAGAATTAATGGAGAAAGTAAACAATGGAAATTGATGCTAAACCCGAAGACCTTCAGGTTTTCCCTCTTGAAGAGGATAAAAAATATCTTAACAAGAGCTTATATATACCCGCCCGTCAAACCAATATGATGAGGATCATAGAATTGTTTTGGCGGCATAAGTATGGAAGTTTAATCTGTCTGAGTTCGTCAATCTCTGTATACGAGAATATGTGAACAACCTTTCAAAAGAGGATAAGAAAATTTTTGAAGAGTGTTCTCATAAATTATCTAAAATGAAAAGCCCTACGACAACTCAATTTGTAGAAAAGTTCCTTAAAAACCCTAAAATATAATTGCTATGCCTAAGAATCGCTCTCTCGATCCTGGAAGTTTCCAGAAGGAGGACTTCAAAGAACTCATTTTTAGTCCCCATATTGAAACTGAGGAATTAGTAGAAATCCTAGAAAAGGAGGCTAATATTATTGTTGAATCTGATATTAGCCGAGAGGAAATGTTAGAGACTGTTTGGGCTGAATTTTGTAAGCTCAGGGAAGCTTACAATGAAGAGGCCGACAAACAAAGAAGGGAAGAAAGCCTTATCAAAAGGAAGCCCAAAAAATCATCATCAACTTCAAAAGGTAAGGTCTCCCGAAAAGAGTTCATCATGAACTTGATTGAAGAAGGAAAACACACTAAGGCTGAGATATTAGAAATTGTCTCAGAAGANTTCAATTATGCTCAAGAAGGTAAATCCCCCAACACCCGAGTTTCAAANGTNATCAAAGAAATGAAACAAAAGGGTTGCCTCCATAAATCGGCAGATGGGGTTTTATCTGTAAAATAAAGGTAAACAATATGCTTATCATTTTCGAAGGAGTTGATTGCTCTGGTAAAACTACTATCATTGAGCAGCTCATGAAGCATTCAAGAAACTGCTTTCATATTCGAAGAAGTGATATCCCCGCTTCTTCGAATGAATCAGAGATCGGAAGGCTCAAAAGATCTTATAAAACCATCCATGAGATATACAAGAATGCTATCCGACCTCGGAAAGCCCATTTGATTGTGGAAAGGTTTTATCCCTCAGAATTAGCCTATTCAAAAGTAAAAAGAGGTTATGAGGCTTTTGATGATAAGTTTTATCATACTTTTGAAGATCAACTTATCCGGGATTTTGAAGAAGAAGAAGTAGTTATCATCTATGTGTTCCAAGAACTTAAGATACTAAAGGATCGCCTCATTTCAAGGGGAGATGATTATATTAAGATCGAAGAGCTCAGCGAGCTTAATCAACGGTATTTAGAGTTCTTGGAATGGAGTAAGATCAACACTTACTCTATCCCCGGTTCGGATGCTGGTTATAGCAATTTAATAGGCTTCCTTAAGCTTTTCTCTATAGGAGATTTTAACACTGACAAATAACACTAATCTACCCTTATCATGAATATAAAAGACGTAAAAGACATACCTGCTTCTAAACACTTTCTTAAAGACATTTTCAACACTCAACATGAATTAGCAGTCAAATACAAAGAGATCGAGGGTATACCCGATTGGCCTTTTGACATTGACTCCCTTGAAAGCCAGATATGGATCAAAGATTTTTTATGGAGATCTGCCGAGGAGTTAGCCGAAGCTCTTGAAGCACTTGACCATCAAAATGAAGAGCATTTCCTTGAAGAATTAGCTGATGCCCTTCATTTCATTGTTGAAGCAATCATCCTTGCTGGGGTTGAAGATAGAATTAAAAACCAAGACCTTCATGAATTGGCAGAGGCTATCAAAGGCACCTTGACCCTTGGCCAACAGACCCGGATATTGAACATCCAACTTTATAGCTTGGTTTATTTTAAATCTTTAGGGCTTGTGGGTAACACCCTTAAAAACAAAAAGTGGAAAAAAACCCAAGTCCTGACCGATTATAATAAGTTTGTTTCTCTGATAACAAAAAGCTTCAAAGATTTGATACAGCTCTTTGTAGTTGCAGGTTGTGATGCTCAAGACATTTATAATCTTTATTATAAGAAGTCTCGGGTAAATAAGTTCCGACAAGACTCTAATTACTAATGACATATTTTATAATCTTAATTCAGTTTATCTTCCTTTTTCTCTACATCTTTGGGGCATTAAGGGTTGGGTACTCTATGTTCAAAGGATTTAACCCTACCTTTAGAGTAGAGAACTGGTTGATAGAGATCTTATGGGCGATATCTGTCTGTATCATTGCTCTCCTTTGGCCCATACAAATAACCCTAACTATACTCTCACTTAAAAGGGATAAGCGAAATGAAAATCAGATTTGAAAAGCTCAAAGAAAGGGAAGAGTTCATCCTCAATCACCTTAAGTGGAAAAAGGTAAAGTCTCCTCATAAATGGAAAGGGCCGGGGCCGGTCCCTCCCATAGAGGTTGAAACCTATTATAATGCCTTATGTTGTACCCCCGGCTCAGAAGGATATAGAATATATGTCGCTCCAAACCGATTGGTTAAACGTATCTCTACTTTAACAGGCAAACCCGTCAAGGAACACAATGAGTGATCTTAAACTTTATATCATTGATGCTCAAATCGTTGATGCTTTTTTAGATGTCATAGTTGATAAAGATGACCAGAAGACACGGGAAGTTATAAAAAAGCTGTTGAGGATAGCTTCAGTGATACCCCTTCCTGAAAAGCAACGTATCTCTTTTAAGAATGTTAATGATTTAATTAAGCTAAGTGGTCATTTAGAGGATTTTTGTTATTATAATGAGGTATCCCCTGAACAGCTACAATCAAAAAGCCGGAAAAGGCATTTAGTTAAATTACGGATTGCTTTTTACCAAGATTCAAGGCGAAGGGGATTTGACTCTGGCTTAATTGCAAAAATGCTTAACAGAGACCATACTACAATGGCTAATTATACTAAAAAGCAGGATTAATTATGTTTGTTCAGATCAGTGGAGATAACCTTGTAGAGCTTTGGTTCAATTGTTTGGCCCATTTAGCCACCTCGGATAGGACGGTGTATTACAATCCCTCGGTTTATTGTCGAAAGCTTTTTGGCTATACGGAAGGAGTCCATTTCCGTAAAACAATAATGGAGAAGGATTTTTATCGATACTCAGGTTATAACAAAGAGATGAAGCTATCTTCTCTTCGAAAATCATATTATACTGATAAGGTCCGAAAGCAACATGAACTCCTATCTTCTATCATCCGAAAACTCCAACCCCGGCAGTCAAGGGGCTTGATCTCTTTTTCGGAACCTGCTTTTGATGATAGCTCAAGGTTGAAATGTTTAGACTCCCTTTATGTTCAAAAAGAATCCATGACTACCTATGAGGCTTTGATTGTATTTAGAGCAACTGAAATTTATCCCAAGATGTTCATGGATTTAGTATTCCTTGAAGATATACTTCAAAAGTTCACCGATCAAAAGGTGCGATGCACTAACTTCTCTATTTTCATTACCTCAGGGTTCATAAACATGTTCAATGCCCCCCTTTGTGCAATGTTCCTAAGGAAGTATGGAATAACTGCTGGGTCATGGAACCCCTCTTTCAAAGACTCACTTAAAGTATGGGATGAAAAATTCAGGGATCCCCGGTGTGTAGATGATATCTCTATGACGTTTATTCAACGAATTGTAAAGAGAACACATAGGATCATGGAAGAGGATGGGGTAGACATCTCTATATTATTAAAAAACTAACCCTTAATAAGAATATTATGCCTGAATACTCTGCTAAATTCTACCCCGATACCATGAAATTGGATGTAAGGAGATTAGACCATAATGCTACTCCTTTTGAAGGCGAAAATGTTATGGAGTCATTTGAAGCAGCAGGTCAATGGGATGCTGTCTTAAAAGCTAGAGACCACTTTATTACTAAAATGAGAAAAGTAAAAAATGAGCCCAAATAAAGAAGTAGATCTTATGGAGGTGTTAGCTAAATATATAGCCCATGTCAGTTTAGAGGAAAGTGTTAATTTCATTAATACCATCTCTGGGGTAACTGGAAGGGGTTTTAACACAAGAATTGACTTTACTGAAGAAGAGTTAGAAGCACTATATTTTGCTGAAGACTTAGCCCATTCAAAATACATAAACGAATAAGGAGAAAAGATGAGGATATACACAAGTTGTTTAGATGCAGTTAAAGAAGTTGAAAGAGATCTCTGGGAGTTGGGGATCACCGTTCAACCTCATACTATGCAGGATAAGGTAGTCAAAGGAGATGAAGACTATTTTACTAAAGAAATGCAAAGCTATGGCTTTATGATCACTAACCCTTCGGGAAATGAAGATTTCTTAAAATACTTGTTCCCTGATGATTTTGATAGGATGTTAAGATGGGCCGAACAAGATTTTCAGGAGCGTATTAGTCCGGAGATGATCAATCCGGGTTTTGCTTGGAAAATTCGAGAAGAAACCTGGTCTGAGTTCATCCATGATGGGCGGTTTCATTATACCTATAATGAAAGGATCAGAACTCAATTGGGCCGTATCATTGAAGAGTTGGATAAGAACCCCCCTACCCGTCAAGCAATCATCAATATTCATAACAATGTTATTGATCTTCAAAACTTGGGTGGAACGGGAAGGATCCCCTGCTCCCTGAATTATGGGTTCATGATAAGACACGGTAAGCTTGATTGTATCTATACCATGAGGTCTTGTGACTTTTTGACACATTTCCCATTTGATAACTGGCATGCAATCAAATTACAGCAATACATTGCGGATGCCCTTGGGATCCCGGTAGGGAAATATACTTACTTTACTTTCTCCCTGCATGCTTATTACAAAGACATGAAAAAACGAGGGATTTTTTAATGGATAAAAAGGTAAAACTCACTATGGTAAGGGTCAGCTCTTCCCATAGTGAAAATTATATCAGCTTAGAGATTGAAGATAGGGTTAATTATAATAACCTGATTCGAGTTGATATAGACTTAAAAGAGTTTGCTCTGTTGATCACCGGCATGGGTTCAATAGAAGGTAAGCTTAGAATGATCATGGATGAAGAGGCCCTTACTTATCTAAATACGAGAAAAGTAACTGCTTATGTAGATTGTGATAAAGTTGAGTCTATGAATAAGGAAGATCAAAGAGCAGCGGTCCTTCAAGATTTTAAGCTACACCATCAAGCTAATGGCTGGAGATTATTCTCTGATGGGACTAATTCTCAACAACCCCGTAAACATCATCAATATATTGTGTATAAATATATAAATGAGGATATCAATGGATAATAGAGAACCAATTGATTTAACTGTTGGGGGGTTATGGGCAGGGGCTGGAGCTGGCTTACTAGGCGCAAGTATTGCCGGCTTCAACCCTGTTTTTAATCTTGAGCCTCGGACTTTTGTAACCGACCAGGTGATGAAGACTAATTTCCCCGATATATACTTTTCAAGATATCCGGGGGATATCCAAGCTAGTTCCCTTGAAGCAGATTTAATTGTAGGCTCCCCAGATTGTAAGATCTTTTCAAACTTGGGAACTAAAAGACGAGCAAAGAATTTAGAAGCTACCTCTAATCCTTTCAATAATGATTTCTTTAATTTTATTGATAGTGTATGTGAATATGCTCGCCCGGATTTCTTTATAGTAGAGAATGTCCCTAATATCCTTCATCACCTTAATTTTCAAAATGAGTTTAAGTATAAGCCGGGGTTTTATGTTGAAGCAATAAAATCCCATGGTCTTGGGCCTTTTGGGAAAGTAAATTTAAGGAGACATTTTAGAGACTATTACGTCCAAGGGATTATATTAAACTCAAAAGACTTCAAGGTCCCTCAGTCTAGGAAAAGGTTCTTTTTGATTGGGTCAAAAATTAACCATCCTCTTTTTAATCCTGATAGTCTTCATCGAAATACTGAGATCACCCTTGAGAGGATGAGGTACGGAGAGACGGTGGGTGAGGCTTTTGATGACATCAGTAGATCTAAGAGTAAAACATATCTCGGAAAACCTTTTCACAATAATGAGCCCCCAAAACACTCCTCAGAAAGAGTAGCAGGGTTTTCAAAACTTATGCCAGGGGATTCCTATTATGGGACTCAAAATAATCGCAGATTATATTATGATCGGCTTTCCTGGACCGTTGCCTCAAGTTGTTCCCGTTTTGTGCACCCAGTGGAGCCCCGAACATTGACGGTAAGGGAGACCGCTAGATTGATGGGATGGCCCGATCGCTTTATTTTCCAAGGGACTTCTACTCAACAACTTGATCAGGTTGGAAAATCAATCGTTCCCCAAATCATTTTTGCTATCGCTAACTATCTTAGAATTGAACACCTTAAAAAATAATATCTTTGTATGAGTGACTCAGGAGTCAACCTAACAAAAGAGTTTGATATCCTTGATGTTGTTAGCAGCTACATTGAAGTCAAGAACGGAAAAGCTATTTGTCCCTTTCACCCTGATGATGACCCCTCTATGTCTATCAACAGAGATTTAGGGATCTTTAAGTGTTTTGGAGCAGGGTGTGGGGTTGGGGGAAATTCAGTCAAGTTTGTGTCTCTGATGGAAGACATCTCTTATTCAAAAGCTATTGAAAAACTTGCTAAGAAATATAACAAACCCCGGCTGATCCGAAATATAGACTCATCATCCGAGCTTTATATTCCCATCAAAACCCTGCACAAAAGGGTAGCTGACATTTATCACAAGATCCTTTTAAAAGACCCAAGGGCTAAAGATGCCCGCCTTTATCTTAAAAAACGGGGCATCTCAAAAGAGACTGTTCAAAAACTTAATATAGGATATGCCCCTTTTGGGCAAGATTTTCTTTATCGTTTTGATTTTGACCCCCAGCTTTTAAAAGAAGCAGGGTTATTACGGGATAATGGCAAAAGCTTTTTCGTTAATAGAATTATGTTCCCTCTTACTCAAGGAGAATATGTTGTGGGATTTATGGGCAGAACCCTTTCCACAGATCCTAAGACCCCCAAATACCTTAATAGCAAGGAAAGTGATTGGTTCCATAAAAAGGATATCATTTATGGTTGGGATATCAATAAATCTCCCATAAGAAAAGCGGGCAAACTAATTGTTGTAGAGGGGCAGTTTGATATTGCACAATTGATTGAGCGACAAATTAATATCGGACTGGCGGTGTCTGGTTCTTATTTCAATCAACAACAAGCTTATCAATTATCAAAACACGTCAAAGATGTCCTTATTTTTTGTGATGGAGACAAAGCAGGGTTCTCCTTTGGGTTGAATGTCGGTCAGATGTTCCTATCCCATGGGAATAGGGTGACCCTTGCTTTCTCTAAAGGTAAAGACCCCGATGATTTGTTATTAGACAAGGGGAGTTTTAAAAAAGCTATACAGGGAATAACTTATAGCTACTTAGATTTTCTCTATAAACTGGGGAAAGGTACTCCCGAAGATAAACTCAAAGAAGCTATCAAACGTTTATCTACCGTTGAAGATGATATTGTAAAGCTTACCCATGTTAAGCAGCTTAGTAAACTTGCTGGTATCCCTGAAGAAGAGTTATACCCCCTGGTAAATCGTTATCAAGCTAATCCCTATACATTTAATACCAAACCTAAGAAAGCTATAGAGCCTTCGGTTGAAAAATGCCTTTTAGCTATTGCTTATGTCATTCATAAGCCTATGCTAAAGGAAGATCAACTAGAAGCACTCAAGCCTTATATGAGGGATTTTCTTTTAAATCCCAAGAGTATTGGGGAGCAAGGTGATTTCATTGATGACTTTGAATTTACCCATCTAATACTTCTTTATGATAAATACTCAAAGAAAGACAAAGAAAGAATCTATTTTGAGCTATATAATCAATATAAAATCAATTTATACACGGCTTTTAAGGAAAGCCTGAAAAAAGAGTTAAGGCAAAATCCTGATCCCCGTGTTTTAAAGATGTTAACTGATATTGATGATAAGATTGAGGCATTAGAAAATGCAAGACCTGAATAAAAATCTTTATAAAGTTATCTCTGAACCTGGTCGTATTGATAGGATCACCTATTATATGCTCCAAGCTGAGCTAGTCAAATTAAGGGGCACATGCAAAAAACAGCAAGTGGGATGTATATTGACTCATGACAACCGGATCATTTCTACAGGTTATAATTCCTCTCATCCCGGAACCCCACATTGTGCAGAGAATGTAGAGAATTGTTTATCCGATAAAATGGGCCGATGCAGAAAAGTAATGCATGCCGAGATATCCGCTTTGTCTGAATTGAAAGATAATTACAAGGGAAAAGGCTTTATTGCCTATTTGACCCATCACCCTTGTAGTCAATGCTATCAAGCATTATCTCTTTGGGGCTGTAAAACAATTTATTATCGATTGAAGTACTTTTCAAATGAAGATGATGAAAGGCTTTTTTATGCTCTTCAAGCCGATATCAAAACTCCCACAATTCAGGTTATCTTTGATGATAGCCAATTTAAAATCCAACTGAAAGATGACTTTGAAATTTTTAATCAGAAGCCTTGAAAATCTTCGTGACGATATTGATGCTTGGATAGAGGAGTTAAATGCCTTTGAAGAGAAGGATGTCAAACGTTTCTATAAGAAGGGCATTAAGGCCCCCAGTATACGGATCCGTTCAAAATTAAAGGATATCAATGATCAATGCATCAAACATCGACAAGATATCTTACGTCATCGTAAAGAGATAGAGACCTTCCGTGATACTGCTTTATCTGTTAACTACAAAAAATCTAGAAGGAGTAAATGAGTTCCGATATTATCCCTTTACCATTATCTAATTGCTCTGAGTGCCCCTTATACTGCGAGCAACATTATGCACCCCATAATTATTGGGGAGATTTAGATGAATGTAAAATTCTTTTTGTCGGAGAAGCCCCCGGTCAACAAGAGAAATTAACAGGCAAGGTTTTCCAAGGCAAAGCGGGTATACTGCTTCAAAAAACAATAGCTAGAGCAGATATACAAAACTTTGCAGTCTGTAATACGGTAGCATGTCGACCAGAAAAGATTGACCCCAAGACGGGTAGAGTCAAAGATGGCAAGCCCAAGAAAAAAGAAGTTAAATTCTGTGCTGAGAACTTAGATGCTATCATTGAGTATACAAAGCCGGATATCATTGTTCCAATGGGAACCGTATCTTGTGAGAGGTTTAAGATAAAGGGGGGTATCACTAAAAATCATGGGATTGTATCAGACTCTGCTGAGTATGGATGTAAACTACTTCCCATGTATCATCCCGCTTATATTCTTCGGACCCCTCAGTATATAGATGAATTTGAAGAAGATTTTAAAACCCTTGCCAGGCTCAGCAATGGCACCTTTAAGAAAAAGGAGATAAAAGGGGATTATCGAATACTTGATGATGTTGACCAAGTTGAACGCTTTATAAAGAAAGCTTTAACCGTTAAGAAATATGTTGTAGATATTGAGACAACAGGCACTCAATTTTGGAAAGACCATATTTTGGGGATCGGGTTTTCTTTCCAAGAAGGCTCTGGGGTCTATATTCCTTTGATAGTTAAAGAAAGTGATGCTCTTTATGAGGACCCTATCCCCTATGAGCCTTTAGATGAGTTTTATCAATATTGGGATGAGAATCAAGATTATGTCATTAGTTTACTTAAAAAGCTTTTGACCGCTAAAAGCATTAAGAAGATTGCCCATAACTTTAAGTTTGAGATCAAGTTCCTTGAGCATCACCTCAATATCCACATCCCCAATACTTGGATGGACACCATGCTTGCCCATTATGTCTTGGATGAAACAAAGCCCCATGACCTTAAAACAGTAGCAGGCAATATCTTCCCTGAGTATAAAGGCTATGATGATGTTATTGATGATCATGTCACTAAAAAAGATAAAGATGAAGGGGGCTTTGGAAAAGTGCCCCTACCCGTATTAGGAAAATATTGTGCAATTGACTGTGATCTTACTCTTAGAATAGCTAAGGTATTTTACAAGGATTTGACTAAACCCCTTAAAAGGTTGCTGTTCAAATTTTATATGCCCTTGACCCGAGTTTATGCCGATGCAGAAAAAAGGGGGGCTCGTATTGATAAAGATTTTGTTGAGACTCGAATCAATGAATATGAAATTGAAGAGGCTAAACACCTTCAAGAAGTATTCAAGATTGCGGGGGNAGAGTTTAACCTCAATTCTTCTCAACAATTACAGAAAGTATTGTTTGAAGACCTGGGCCTGCCTATTACCATGTATACCGAAGTGGGAGCCCCCTCTACGGCCGAAGGTGCTTTAAAAGAGATGCCTAAGAATGCCAAGAATATTGAAATTGTAGATCATATCCTTGATTATAGAGGTTATAATAAAGCCCTTACAACATATCTCCGTCCCTTTATTGACAAGCTTGACCCCAATGGCCCATAATAGCTTTTTGTTACATGGTACAACGACTGGACGTCTTGCAAGCCGAGGGCCCAATCTTCAAAACATCCCTCGAGATAAAAGAATAAAAGGGATGTTTATTGCAGACCCCAGCTTTTATCCTGTTGAAATTGATTACTCTCAAGCCGAGTTAAGGGTAATGGCTTACTATTCCCAGGACCCTGTTCTCAAACAACAGTATCTTGATAACAAGGATGTTCACCTTACCACCGCTTGTTATATTTTCCACAAGCAACCCCATGAGATCACTAAATGGGAAAGAAAAAGAGCTAAGTTAGTAAACTTTGGTTTTCTTTATGGAGCGGGTTGGAAAAGAGCTCTTGACTCTATCAAAGAGAAATTGGGTCCAGGGGAAGTTGCCCCTACTGAGGAAGAAATACAATACTTCCGGAGACAGTTCTTTGAACTTTATCAGGGTATTGATCGCTATATCAAGTCTACCCACCGTTTTATAATGGACAATGGATATGTTGAAAATTGTTTTGGTCGAATTCGAAGATTGCCCCAAATCATGTCTCCCGATGATGATAAACAACATGAAGCTCTTCGAGAAGGTTTGAATGCTATCATTCAAAGCACAGCAAGTGATATTGCTCAAATTGGATTGATAAAAGCTGATGCTTTTCTTCGGGAGCAAAAGGCTGCCTCTCGCTTTATATTGAGTGTACATGATGCTTTGATCTTTGAGTTCCATAAAGATGAAATTGAATTGATCGGCCAAGTCAAACGGATAATGGAAGATGCCCCTGCCCCCTTTGATATGCCGGTTATAACCGAACCTGAGGTCTTCCTAAAACGTTGGGGTTGGGATAAAATTGATTACAACCCACATCAAAAAACCATAAACTATAGACTCCAGATTTTAAGGGAAAAACAAATAAGAGAAGCAGCTTAATCTATATTAAAAATAAAATGCCTACACATAAACAAATTACCACCCCGATCAATAAACATACATCCCTTTCTTTAAATAGCTATTATCTAAATGAAGGTCAGTATTCCTCTGTTCAAGAGGCAGAGATTACATTAGAGACCAAGATTGAAGGAAGGCATGTTTGGGTTAAAATAAGGGTTAGCCAAGAGAAGGGTTTAGATATAGTGCATAAGCCTTATAGCCATGAACCTCTCATTAGAGATTTACTCCGTAAAGCTTATCTGCAGTACTTAGAGGATATCAGTTATCCCATATTAGAACGATCACTCAAAAACCTGAGAGAATATCATGTTCAACTTCAAGAAAAAAACTCAGATTAATATCAATGCTTAGGTGCTTGTGGCGAAGCCCCTATAAAATAGCCTAATAAATACAAATATGAAATTCCCTGATGATTTTAGAAAACGCCCTCATCCACTTTCAGAGATAGGGGGATACCATTGGACTTATCCTAAAGCCAGTGCAACTGTTATCAGTGTTGTAGGCGGCGGGACTGGTATGCACGGCGATGGAGTTACAACCTTTGAGATGTGGGATAAACGTGAGGATGAGCCAAGGCCTTATCAAACAGCAGAAGAAATAAACAATCATCTTAAAGAACACCCTATTGAAGATGAATAATAATAGAGATAAACCATGCCCTGGAACATAAAAAAGTTTAAGATACCTTACGATCGCTTTGAGATTAAAGCAAGTTCAAGTAAAAATTTTATAGTGATAAAATTTTATCATAAGGACGAACTTGTCTACACAACTGACCCAATACCTCTTAGCTCTGAAAGTGAGATAAAGTATGGCCCGGTAGAAGGTTTTTTAATTGGTGATATATATCCATTATGAGTAAAATTATGACAATACATGAAGAAACCTGCTCCCTTACCTTTATC
>SL_3KL_010_SEDDRAFT_10001894_pt1 | contig 19118 bp, 15 predicted proteins | sample SodLakKL_010_SED_2_FD_10381 | JGI IMG/M metagenome (IMG submission 10381) | reverse complement strand
CCTGAACCCTGAACCCTGAACCCTGAACCCTGACCCCTTGAGTCTTGAACCTTTCCCGTAAACCGCAAACCGGAAACCGTAAACCGGCTCTCAATCCCTATCCTCCATCACCGACTTCTCCAACTCCTCGATGGAGGCATGGCGCACATCCACACCCTCGACCAGGTAGATGATGTACTCACCGATGTTCTTGGCATGGTCTCCAATACGTTCCAGGGCTCGCGCAATCCAGATGCAATCCAGTACACGGCGGGTCTTGCGCGGCTCCTCGACCAGATGGGTGTAGTACTGGCGCAGCAGGTTTTCGTACTCGATGTCAACCTTCTCGTCCTCACGCACGAGCGTCACCGCGACTTCGGGCACCATGCGGGCAAAACCATCAAGTGCATCATGCAGCATGCCGCGCACGGTATTGGCCATGCTTTCAAGTTCCACGTAGTTTCCGCGCGGGCGGTCGGCATCGGCCAGGCTGACAGCCAGACGGGCGATTTTTTCTGCCTCATCACCAATGCGTTCCAGGTCATTTACAGTCTTGATGATGGCCAGTACCAGGCGCAGGTCGCTGGCCGTGGGCTGACGCCGGGCCAGGATCATGGTCGCCTGGGCATCGATCTCCTTTTCCATCTCGTTGACCTGGTCATCCATGTCGATGACCTGCTGGGCTTTTGCCGTGTCCCCGTCGACAAGGGCGGCGATGGCATCACGCACCATCTCCTCGGCCACCCCACCCATGGCCATGACATCCTGGCGCAACATGTCCAGCTCCTGGTTGAACTGGCGTGAAATATGCTGATCGAAATGCTTTTCCATTGTCCTCGCTCCAAAGCGATTGTCATGCCTAGTATAGGATCGTCCGGAAATCAACCATACCGGCCGGTGATGTAATCCTCGGTGGCCTTCTTGGCCGGGTTGGTGAACAGCTTGGCCGTATCATCGTACTCAATCAACTCACCCAGGTACATGTAGGCGGTGAAGTCCGAAACACGCGCTGCCTGCTGCATGTTGTGAGTGACGATCACGATGGTGTAGGACTCCTTGAGATCGATGATCAGTTCCTCGACCTTGGCGGTCGAGATCGGGTCCAGTGCCGAACATGGCTCATCAAGCAGAATGACCTCCGGTTCGATGGCGATCGCCCGGGCAATCACCAGACGCTGCTGCTGACCGCCGGACAACCCGAAGGCATTGTCATTGAGCCGATCCTTGACCTCGTCCCACAAAGCGGCTCGGCGCAACGAGTTCTCGACCACCTCGTCAAGCTTGCGTCGATTCTTCACCCCTTGCAGGCGCAAGCCATAGGCAATGTTTTCGTAAATCGACTTCGGAAACGGATTGGGCTTTTGAAACACCATACCCACCTTTCGGCGCAACTCGGGAACGTCCACCGATGGATGGTAGATGTTGTTGCCTTCAATCGTGATTTCACCCTCGATGCGACAGATGTCGATCAGGTCGTTCATGCGATTGAAACAGCGCAGCAGCGTAGACTTGCCACAACCGGATGGGCCGATGAAAGCCGTCACGCGCTTGTTGGGGATATCCATGCTGATGTTCTTCAGCGCCTGGTCCGAACCGTAGTGCAGATTCAGATCCCTGACCTGCATGGAGATTTCCTCGTTTCGCAGGCTCAGTCGCTTCCGGTTGTCCTTATTCGCCAATCCGGCACTAGCCAGCGGGGCACCTTGTTGATTTTCTTCAATCATCATATTCAGTCACTTTCGCTCTTGTACTTTTCGCGCAGGCGGTTCCGCACCGCGATCGCAGTCAGGTTCAAAACCAGGATCAGCAACACCAGGATCAGGGCCGTGGCATAGACCAGCGGGCGTGCCGCTTCCGCGTTGGGGCTCTGGAATCCGACATCATAAATGTGGAAACCCAGATGCATGATTCGTCGTTCCAGGTGAATGTAGGGAAATTGCCCGTCCACCGGCAAATTGGGCGCCAGTTTGACCACTCCGACCAGCATCAACGGCGCCACTTCTCCGGCCGCACGCGCTACCGCCAGGATCAGTCCGGTCATCATGGCCGGCGTACTGACCGGCACGATGACTTTCCACAGCGTTTCAGCCTTGGTCGCGCCAAGCGCCAGAGAGCCTTCACGCATGGCCTTGGGGATACGGGTCAAACCTTCTTCCGTGGAGACAATGACAACCGGAAGCGTCAGCAGTGCCAGGGTCAAGGAAGCCCAGATCAGGCCAGGAGATCCAAAGGTCGGCGCCGGCAATCGCTCCGGGTAAAACAACTGGTCGATATTGCCACCCAGAAAATACACGAAAAACCCTAGACCAAATACACCGAACACGATGGACGGCACTCCGGCCAGGTTGTTGACCGAGATTCTGACGATTCGGGTGACGGGTCCCTGCTTCGCGTACTCACGCAGGTAAATGGCCGCCAGAACTCCGAATGGCGTCACCACGATGGACATGATAAATACCATCATGACTGTGCCGAAGATGGCCGGAAAGATTCCGCCTTCGGTATTGGCCTCGCGCGGATATCCGGTCATGAATGCCCAGAAGCGAGACCCGTATTCACGCATCTTCTCAGGGATGGTCATGGTATTGGCGCGGGTGGCGCGGACGACATCGCCCAGATTGATCGTGACCTCCTGGCCGTCACTGGTGCGTGCCACCAGGGCGTCCCGACGGCCACTGGCTCGCAATTCGACCAGTTCGGCGTGCAGCTTCTCATATTCGGCATTGAGCCGATTAACCTCTGCCTGGCTTCGGGCAATCCGCTCGGCTCGCTCTTCGTCGCTGAGGCGGTCATTGAGTTCGATACGCCGTTGCTCAAGCCGTTCCTGCTCGATGGCGAAGTTGATGCGACCGATGTCGTAGCGCTCGATACTTACGGCGTTACCAACCAGTTCGTTGCTCCGCGCCAGCAATTCCGGAAGCCGGACAAAAGCCTCCTCACCTTCGGCGATGACTTCCCCATCGCGCTTGAGGGCGACCAGGTAACCAAAGAAATTCCCCCATTCGCGACGCTCGAGCATGATGGCGTCTTCGGGATAGCGAAATTCCTCGAGGAAATCGCCAATGAACCACTGGAAATCACGTCCGGTCAGATCACGGTTTCCAAGGTGAAACAGGTAGCGCTGAACAATTTCCTGCTCCTCCGGCACTTCGAAGCCGGCATCCCGAACCGCCTGAGCGGTCACCGTTTCGGCATTTCGAATAGTCCCCAGCACGACGACTTCCTGCCCGTCGTCATGGAACGTGGTTTCGATGATTGGCGGCTGCCAGAAATGACCAAGGCCACGCACAGCAATCAACAGCAACAGGCCAACCACCATGATGATACTGATGCTGACCGCACCACCTATCATCCAGATCCACGGATCGCCGGATTTGAACCACTTTTTCATGGCTCGCCTCCGGCTCGCCGGTTAAAGGTAAAAGGTAAAAGGTAAAAGGATGAGCGGGTTTTTTTCCTTTCACCTTTCACCTTTCCTCCTTTTACCAACACCCACGTCATGGAAAAACTCCTTCGCTGCATAGATCGACTCATCACCTTACTGCCCCCCTCACAACGACGAATACTTCGCCCGCAGTCGCTGACGCACGACTTCGGCGATGGTATTGAGGATGAATGTGAACCCGAACAGCACCAGCGCCGCAAGAAACAGCAGTCGATAATGGGTACTACCCACGGCAGCTTCCGGCATCTCCACGGCGATGTTGGCCGACAGCGTGCGCATGCCCTCGAAGATGTTGAAATTGACCACCGGGCTATTGCCCGTGGCCATCAACACGATCATTGTCTCACCCACTGCACGTCCGAATCCGATCATCACTGCCGAGAAAATTCCGGGACTTGCAGTCAGCAGAACCACGCCAATCACCGTTTGCCAGGGTGTGGCGCCCAGGGCCAAAGAACCCTGGGTCAAATGCTTGGGTACGTTGAACACGGCATCTTCGGCAATCGAAAAGATCGTCGGAATGACGGCAAAGCCCATGGCAATGCCGACGACCAGCGCGTTTCGCTGGTCGTAGGTGATACCGACATCGGTAAACCACTGGCGCATTGAACCGTCAAAGAACCAGACCTCGATCAACGGACTGAGCGTGACGCAAAGCCAGCCGGTGAACAACACCAGCGGGATCAGGATGGCGGCTTCCCAGCCGGGCGGCACCAGGTAGCGTATGGACCTGGGCAGAGACCCCCAAAGCCAAGCAGTACCCAGCATGAACAAGGGCAGTAGCAACAGGACGCTGAAGACCGCCGGCAAGTGGTTTTCCACGAACGGCGCCATCCACAAGCCGGCCAGGAAGCCGAGAATCACGGTTGGCAGGGCTTCCATGACCTCGATGGTCGGTTTGACCAGCCCACGCATCTTCGGGCTCATGAAGTAGGCGGTATAAATGGCGCCGAAGATGGCCAACGGCATGGCAAACAGCATCGCGTAGAACGCCGCTTTCAACGTACCCACCGATAAGGGTATCAACGAAAATTTGGGTTCGAACTCATCGGTCGCCGACGACGACTGCCAGACGTAGTCGCGACTGGAGCGCCCTTCATACCAGACCTTTCGCCACAATGACTTGATGGATGACTCCGGGTGACGATTCCACAAGCTGGCGTAATGAATCTGCCCGGTGCCGTCGGTCCACAACATGCCGTTGTTGCGGGGCGTCACAGCCACGCTTTGAAGCGGGTGATCACTGACCCTTTTGATCAAAAGGGTGCTGGCCGAAGTGCCGTAGTGGACACCAACATGGCCAGCGGCATCACCAACCACAAAACCCTTGCGCGAATACTCCGGGAAAATTGAGGTGATGGCGCCAGGATGCTGATCAAACTCTCGAATACGGGTAATCCGTCCGACGTTGCCCTCGTCGCGGACCAGAAAGTACTGGGCGACGCTGCCATCAGACCCACCGACAATGATGGACACCGTGCCAAGCAGAAACTCCATTGCCGTGACACTATTGCCGACGCCCTCAATGACTTGCCGACTATCTCGAAGGACCGCCTGCTCGGGATTGGAAATATCGTAATAGTGGAGAAAACCCTGCGCATCGCCAATAAGCAGATTGCGCATGGTGATATCAAGCAGGATTCGGGTGGGTGCAGCCGGTGGGGCGGGAAGTTCATACTGACTGGGCACGAACTCGGTCTCGCCGGTCATGAATGAACGCTGACTGGTAAATCGGGTCAGTAGAAGCCGACCATCGGCGGTATAGGCAACGATACCGATCCCACGATCACCACGCTGCACGCCGATGACATTGAGTGGTTGACCCTGATCGTCGATCGTGATGATGGAGTCTTCCACTGGATACCCGAGTTTGGGAGTAACCAGGCGAACATCATCAGGATAAGTCAAATCGTAATCATGCTCAGCAAGTGCCACTCGACCATTATCGAGACCAAAGGCGACGATTCGGGTTCGCGGTTCAGCGTTTGCATGACTGACGACCTGGCCTCCTTCGAAGTCGATCACTTGCTCCATCAGATCCCGCCCATCAGTGGGATCAAAGAACGACACCGTGCCATCTTCGGCGAACCTGACCGCGGCCTCCTGATAGCGTTCACTGACGATATGCAGCGTAGGCGCATCGGTTCCCGGCACCTGGTAGCTGACCGGTTCACCCAGATTGGCGCCACGTAGCAGCGGAACAATCTCGGTAAACAAAAAGACGAAGATCAGCGCCAGCGAAATGACCACGCCATAACCGGCCGTGGACACCATGAAACGGGTGGTCAGATCCTTGAAGTGGCGAATCCGACGCAACTTGGTTCGGGCTTCGGCATCGGGAAGCAGTTCACGAGCCGAAATTGGACGGCCTGCACTGGTGGCGTTTGAACTCATCTGACCCTGGTATCCCTGTTGTATTCGCTGGGGCTCGGATTGAATTGCGGCAGTTTATGAAGAAATTGTTTCAGGTTGATTACAACCTCTGGCCAACTTCTGCCAGACGTCTGTTACACGCACGAGACTGAGTATTCAAGGGAAAATCCGGATTCCGCCTGTGGCGGAATCCGGACAGATGTAGCTGTTAGTCGATACCCAGCTCACCACGGAAGCGGGCTGCGACGGAAGCCGGCAGGGGGATATAGCCGTCACGAACAACGACTTCCTGGCCCTGACGAGACAGGACCAGACGCATGAACTCACGCTCCAACGGATTCAGTTCACGGTTGGGGTTCTTATTGAGCGCCACGTACAGGAAACGGGCCAGCGGATAGGAACCATCAGAAGCGGTCTCGCCACTGGGCTCGACCGGTGGGTTACCCACCGCGATGGCACGTACTCCGGAGGTGGCGTACCCAATACCCGAGTAGCCAATCCCATTGATGGACTCGGCCACACCCTGGACTACGGAAGAGGAACCGGGCTGCTCGTTGATGGCATCCTTGAAGTCACCGTCGCACATGGCATGCTGGCGGAAGTATCCGTAGGTTCCAGACACGGCATTGCGCGAATACAGGGTGATATCACGGTTGGCCCAGGCGCCTTCCAGACCGACCTGACCCCAGCGGGTGATGTCTGCATCACCGCCACAACGACGGGTGGAAGAGAAAATCGCATCGACCTGCTCAATGGTCAATCCTTCGATCGGGTTGTCACGGTTGACGTACACGGCAATCGTGTCGATACCGACACCAACCACGGTCATCGGATAACCATGACGATCTTCGAACGAGGCCTGCTCGCTGTCACGCGGCATCCGGCTCATGGGCCCGAAGTTGGCGGTGCCCTCGGTCATGGCCGGCGGCGCAGTCGAGGTACCGGCACCCTGGATTTCGACATTGACATTCGGGTAGAAGCTCTGGAACTCTTCGGCCCAGAGGGTCATGAGGTTGTTGAGGGTATCCGAGCCGATCGAGGACAGGTTACCGGAGATCCCGGACACCGGGGTATATTCCGGCAATTCGGGATCGACACGCTCTTCGGCAAAAACCGAACCGGCGGCCAGGGCGGCGCTGATGGCTACAGCGGGAAAAAGTTGCTTAATCATGATCTTGAACTCCGTTATTACATTTCACAAGTGTTGAAATCAAAGGTTAGCGATCTTTGATGACGCAACCATGACTTACCAGTCAGGACATATCGCGATCATCTTGATCGGTTCATTGCATGCGCCTAAAAGTCGTAGCGCAGACCAAGAGAAAGTCCCTTGGCGGTATCGCCCGCACTGCCCGGCGTGCCGGTCGTCCGAGCCTGACTCCAGGGATTGAGAGTGGCGTTGTCATCGTTGCTGACCATCGCGTAGTTCAGATAAACCCTGAGCTGACTGGCGAAACGATGCTCAATGCCAACGGCAAACATGTCGGAATCGCTGTCAGCCGGATCCGCGGAACGACGCAGGTAATGGCCCTTGACGTTCCAGCTGTCACTGAGCTTGTATGCCGCGCCAAAGCCGAACACATCGGCATCAAACGCATCGTTGTCGTGGTCGATGGTCTGGAAAAAGCCGACCAGCGTCAGGTCATTGATGTCGTAGGATGCCGCCAGACGAATGGCATCACGGCCTCCCTGGCCACGATCGTCGTCGAACCACTCGTAGGCAACCGCCAGACCGAAATCGCCCTGGCTCCAGGTCAGGGATGTACTCAGGGCATCATCATCACCACCCGATGCATCACCACCTTCATGCAGGGAGTAGGCAAAGTTGAACTGCCAGCCACTGAAGTCCGGAGTCTGGTAGTGAAGCGTGTTGGGGGTCCGTTCGTCGAATCGACCGGCGCCGGCACGGGTAAAGTTGCGCATGTCGCCGAGCTGATCTCCAAAGAGATTGGCCGGACCGCGAGCGCGCTTGAAGGGGGTATCGAACTTGCCGACACGCAGCATGCCGAAATCACCTCGGATTCCGACAAAGGTATCACGGCTCGCCCAGTTCGAACCCTGGTTGCTGTAGTCGATCTCCTGCTCGATCTGCATGATGCCGGTGATACCACCAAAATCGCGGTTCGCTCGAAAGCCCAGACGAGATGAGTTGCTGGACACATTGAATTCCGAGTAGTCCGCACCGTCATCCAGATAGTCCAGGGACACGTGGGCGCGTCCATAGAGGGTGATATCTGCCAGCGCTACTGCAGGCAGAGCCGCCAGAATGGCAACGGGGAGCAATGCTTTTCTCATTTCCGGTTCCTGTTGGATTGGGTGAAAATGCGGCCTCTATTCCCGGGCCGCGACCAATGACTCCTAAAGTCAGTGCGTACGATAGACTCGCTGTATTGCAGCAAAATGTCGGGAATATTTAAGTTGCGTGACGTGTCCGAATGGCTCGTCAGGACACTGAGCGTATGGCGGGCTGTGTGTCGACACGGCACCGGGCTTGAGGGAAAACGCAGCGAAAGACGCTACCCTGGCCAAGCGTGGAATCCACTTCCAGCAGGGCATTATGGCGCTGAAGCACGTGCTTGACGATGGCCAACCCCAGGCCGGTGCCACCCAGCTTGCGACTATGCGAGCTATCGACTCGGTAAAAGCGCTGGGTGATGAACGAGATATGCTTTTTTTCGATGCCGATACCATTGTCTTCGACCTCGAACACCCACTCGCCCCCAGGTCGCGGATACCAGCGCACCGTCACTCTGCCACCCTCCGGCGTGTAACGCAGTGCATTGGTCACCAGGTTGGAAAACGCACTGTACAGCTCCCGTTCCTCTCCGGCCACGCCCGCCTGTCTGGCAGACTCGAAATCGATTTCATGCCTGGCACCATCCTCGGTGCGAGCGTATTGCAGGATGCGGTCGATCAACTCGTGCACATCGACGACATCATCCACTGGTGCGTCGGCCTCTTCGGTTTCCATGCGTGAAATCTCGAGCAGATCATTGACCAGGCTGTTCATGCGCCGACACTGACCGAGCATTTCCTCGACTGGCCCTTGCCAATCGGCTCCCAACGACTTTTCATCGTTCAGTGCTTCAAGATAGCCGGCCAGCACCGTCAGAGGAGATCGCAATTCGTGAGAGGCATTGGCCACGAAGTCACGCCGCATCGCCTGCAAGCGATGCAGGCGGGTGACGTCGCGAATCATCAGCAGATTCTGGTCGGCGCCATACGGAATCAAACGCGCAGATAGCGTCCGACTGTCATGCACTGGCGAAGCAAAATCCACCATGCGATCATACGGTCCTGAGTGCAGGTACCGTTTGAATGCCGGGGCACGAATCAGGTTGACGATTGGCTGGCCCAGATCACGTGCTGGTGACAACCTCAGGGATTCACGAGCCGCATCGTTAAACCAGAGAATGCGCATTTCGCCATCAAGAACCAGCGCCGCATCCGGCATGGCCGCGGTCGACTCGCGGAATTCTCGGATCACCCGTGCCAGGCGCTTCTTGCGCTTGTAGTACCGTCGCTGAAGTCGGTAGTAGTGCTCGAAAACCTCGCCCCAGATGCCCCAGGACTCGGGTGGATTGCGGCGTCGCCCGATGCGCAGCCAGCGCTCGAGCCGGTAGAGTTGATAAAGGTGTCGTGAAAGAAATATGACCACTGCCGCCAGGAAAAACAGGCCGGCGTGACCAATCAGTACCGAACCCAGAAGTGCCCCGGTGAGCAGGGCGCCCAGCATCAGCCATTCACTGAGCCAGGCCTCGCGCATCAGCCGCCGTCCTTGACCGAAAACCGGTAACCGGCTCCGCGCACCGTCTGGATGAGATGGTCATACTTGAACTTGGACAGCGCCTTTCTCAACCTGAGGATATGCACATCGACGGTGCGCTCCTCGATGTACACGCCACCACCCCAGACATGGTCGAGTAGCTGGGCACGCGAATAGACCCGGTCCGGGTGGGTCATGAAGAACTTGAGCATGCGATACTCGGTCGGACCGAGCTCGACTGGTTTACCGCGCGCAGTCACCCGGTGACTGGCAATATTCATGACCAGACCGTTCGCCTCGATCTGATCATCGCCCCCGGCCGGTGAAGACCGCCGGAGCACCGCGTTGATCCGGGCAATCAGTTCGCGCGAGGCAAACGGCTTGGTGATGTAGTCATCGACTCCGCTCTCGAAACCGCGGATCTTGTCATCTTCCAGGGTCCGGGCGGTCAACATGATCACGGGAATATCCCGGGTCAGTTCTTCCCTTCGCAAGGATCGGGCAAACTCTGGACCATTCTGATCCGGAAGCATCCAGTCGAGCAGGATCAGGTCAGGCTGATCATCGGTGACCGAGATCCTGGCGGCGTGACAATCGCCAGCTTCAATGGTCTCGAAGCCGGCTCGTTGGAGATTGAATACAATCATTCGACGAATGCCTTCATCGTCCTCAACAACCAGTATTCGCTGTGCACTCATCAGGCTTTGCCTTTTCGGTGAATCGCCGGTATTGCATCAAGCGAATATGACATCTGGATGACACCAGAATAACAGAGCGATTACAGCCGGTAATGTCGAAGGGCCTGCTCAAAGCTGAGTTTGACCGCTTGCCTGAGTGAGTCCGGTCCCAGTACCTCGATATCTTTGCCGTGAGACAGAATGTTCATCAGCAATTCACGTTGATGTCCAAATGGAACTTCGAGCACCCAGCATTGCCCGTCCCAGCTTCCCTGCTGATCTGGATGCCAGACTTCATCGGCGGCCCAGCGTGAGGCCTCGGCCGAGAACCGCAATCGGGCACGATCATGGGCCGGTCCGGAAAAAATGCCGAATGTCTGATCGAAGTGCTGACTGATCCGATCAGCCGGCAATTCCTCACATTCACTTTCAAGCAATTCCATGGCGCGAATGCGCTCGAGGGCGAAACTGCGAAAATCTTTGGCCTGATGGCACCATGCCGCCAGGTACCATCGGTCGCGATACGCAATCAGACGTTGTGGGGAAATTTTGCGCTGGCTGATGTCATCACGGCGACGGCCATGGTAAGTGATTTGCAGGCGATGACGCTGAAAGAGCGCCTTGAGTACACTTTCGAACAGCTTGGCCGGCACCGGGCGACCAGCATCGTGACGGATCTGGATGCGTTCCGGCTGGGCAGAAAAATCCAGTCCCTGGCGATCCAGCAACTGGTTGATGCGCTGCTGGACGCCATCGAGTTCCTCGTCCAGCAATCCGGGCTGGACATTGCCCAGCACATGGCGGGCGGTCAGTAATGCCTGTAACTCGTCAGGGCTGATCCACAACCCCGGCAGTTCGAAATTGCCGACCAGGCTGCGATCGTAGTAATAGCCTCGTCCGTCATCGTCCTGCTCCAGCGGTGCGCCGAGATTGTCGCGCAGCTCGGCGATCAGGCGGTACAGGGTGGCCTGGCTGCAACCCAGTTCTTGCATGAGATCCTGGCGGCTGATTGGCGTTCGCCGCTGGCGCAGGATGTCATGCAGATGGTACAGGCGCTCGCGGCGGGACATTCAGCTCGGACTCATTCACTGGTCCCGGCAGTTGCGACAACTGCCGTAGATTTCAAGGACCTGGCGGTCCGGCTTGAAATCATGGGCGCTGGCCGACCTTTCCAGCAACTTCTCGATGTCGTGATCATGAATTTCGGTGACTGCATCGCAATGCTCGCAGATCAGGAATTGTCCCTGGTGCTGATCGTGCGGATGGAAGCAGCTCACGAATGCATTGAGGGTTTCGAGCCGGTGGATGAAGTGATTTTCGAGCAGAAATTCAAGCGCCCGGTAGACGGTCGGCGGAGCGGCCTTGGGCTGTTCGCTCTTGAGCTGGTCCAGCAGGTCGTAGGCCTTGATCGGCCCGTCGGCATCGAGCACCATCTCCAGCACTCGCCGTCGGGTCGGAGTCAGGCGCAGGCCCTGCTCCTTGCAGTGGCGCTCGACTTCGGCAACGACCTGGGTGGAATCCATGGGGGTAGTTTAACGGAAGACGGGAGACGGGAGACGGGAGACGGGAGACGGTTTACGGGGAAAGGCCCAAGGCTCAAGGTACAAGGCGCAAGGAAAATCCGACAGCCAAGAACCGACTTCCGACTTCCGACTTCCGACTTCCGACTTCCGACTTCCGACTTCCGACTTCCGACTACTGACCACCGACTACCGACTACCGACCACCGACTACCGACCACCGGCCTCCCGCTCGCGGATGAACTCCAGCGCCTGGTCGATCCGCGCCAGGCTGCGGTCCTGGCCGACCAGCCACAGGGTTTGGTTGATGGCCGGGGACTGGCCGTGGCCCATCAGGGCGACTCTCAAGGGCATGCCGATCTTGCCGAAACCGATCTCGAGGGCGTCGGCGGTGTCCTGGATGGCTTGTTGCAGCGTATCCGGCTGCCAGTCATCCAGGTTGGCCAAACGTTCGCGCAGGGCGCTCAAGGGTTCGGCCGCCACCGGGCGCAGGTGTTTCTTGGCCGCGCCCGCCTCGAAGCTCTCGAAATCCTCGTAAAACGGGCGACTTTGCTCGACCAGTTCGACCAGGGTTTCGGCCCGATCGGACTGAACCTTGAGCAGGTCTTCAAGCGCCGGACCATTGACTGCATCCAGCCCCGCCCGGCCCATATGCCAGGCCAGCTCGGCCAGGATCTGTTCCGGGTCGCCTTCGCGCAGATAGTGCTGGTTGAGCCAGTTGAGTTTCTCGGTATCGAAACGCGAGGCCTTGCGGTTGACGTCCTCGATGCGAAACAGCTCGATCAAGTCCCGTCGCGAGAACACTTCGCGATCGCCGTGCGACCAGCCGAGCCGGGCCAGGTAGTTGACCAGCGCTTCGGGCAGATAGCCCTTCTCTCGCCAGGCCAGCACGCTGACTGCCCCGTGGCGCTTGGACAATCGCGCGCCGTCATCGCCCAGGATCATCGGTACATGTGCAAATTCCGGTGGCTGTGCATCGAGTGCCCGGTAGATGTTGATCTGGCGCGGCGTGTTGTTGATATGATCGTCACCACGGATGACCAGGTTGATGTTCATGTCCAGATCATCAACAACCACGGCAAAGTTGTAGGTCGGGGTGCCGTTGGCGCGCATGATGACCAAGTCGTCGAGCTCTTCGTTGGAAAACTCGATCTGCCCGCGCACCCGATCCTCGAACACCACGCTGCCTTGATCGGGATTGCGAAAGCGGATGACCGGCTCGACTCCTTCGACCGGCTGGTCTAGATCCCGGCAATGGCCGTCATAACGGGGTTTCTGCTTGGCCTTTTCGGCCTGCTCGCGCAGCCGCTCCAGTCGTTCCCGCGAGCAGTAGCAACGGTAGGCATGCCCTTGTTCAATCAGTTGCTCGGTCACTTCCCGGTAGCGATCGAAGCGATCGCTCTGGTAGTGCGGCCCCTCGTCGGCATCCAGCTCCAGCCAGGCCATGCCGTCGACGATGGCCTGCACTGACTCGGGCGTGGAGCGCTCGCGGTCGGTGTCTTCGATGCGCAGCACGAACTGCCCGCCGGTGGCGCGTGCCGCCAGCCAGGCAAACAGCGCCGTACGCGCACCGCCGATGTGCAGATAACCGGTCGGTGATGGAGCGAATCTGGATCGAATGGGACTTTTGCGGTCGGACATGGTCTCAAGGGGGCGAAAAAAGCGCTCCATTTTACCAGAGCCAAGCTGCTGAGAATTCGGTTCGGATGGGATATAAATGGAGTTAGACCCAGGGGCGGCGAAGCCGCGAAAACGGCGGAGGCTCGAGAGTCTGGTGGCATCCAGGAATACAAGATCGGACAGGTTTCAGGAAGCCGAACCGGAACACCTGCGTTTACGGCCGCCGGGCTGGCGCCTGTGCCTGGCGGCGTTACTGCTGATACTCTTCGCCACCTCGGGCAACAGCCCGCTGACCCAACTGGAGCGGATCGAGGCACGCGGCAGCCTGATGATGCTCACGCTCAATGGCGCCACGACCTACTATATCGGCAGTGAGGGTGAAACCGGCTTCGAATACGAATTGGCACACATGTTCGCCCGCCATATCGATTTTCCCCTGGAAGTCATTGCCCTGCCGACCATTGCCGACCTGCTCGATGCCCTGCAAAGCGGCCAGGGCGATTTCATTGCCGCCAATCTGTCACGCACCAGCGAACGTCAGTCCAGGTTACGCTTCGGTCCGACCTACCAGGATGTCGCCCCGGTGGTGGTTTACCGGCGCGGGTCGAACCGGCCAACCAGCCTGGAAGACCTGCAGGAAGGACGACTGGCCATTCTGGCCGGTACCAGCTACGAGCCCCTGCTTGAGCGAATTGCGCCCGATCTGGACTGGATTTCCGACGATGAAGCCAGCATTGAGGACCTGTTCGACGCCATCAGCAACGAGGAAATCGACTACACCATCGTCGATTCCAATATCCTCGAACTCAACAGGCGTTTCTTCCCGGCCATCCGTCCCGCATTTGAACTGGATGCCCGCCAGGAGCTGGCCTGGGCCACGCAGCGCAGCGATGACGACACACTGGCCCAGAAAATGCGCGAATTTTTCACCCTGGCCGAGGAGAACGGGCGCCTGGCGGACCTGCGCCAGCGTCATTACGATCATGTCGATAGCTACGAGCCGGTCGGCACGTTCACCTTCATGCGCCAGATTCGCGAACGGCTGCCACCATTACGACCCTATTTCGAGAAGGCCGCCGAGTCCAATGACCTCGACTGGCGTTTACTGGCGGCCGTGGGCTACCAGGAATCCCACTGGAACCCGTACGCCGTATCACCCACCGGGGTACGCGGTGTGATGATGCTGACCCAGCGCACCGCCCGGCAACTGGGGATAGACAACCGGATTGATCCCCAGCAAAGCATCGAGGGCGGCGCCCGATACCTGAGGAGCATGATCGACCGCCTGCCCGATCGCATCGACCACCCGGACCGCATGTGGCTGGCGCTGGCGGCCTATAACGTCGGATTGGGACATCTCGAGGATGCCCGGATCCTGACCGAGCGTCTCGGCGGCGACCCGCATCGCTGGCTGGATGTTCGCGACCACTTGCCGTTATTGACCCAGGAGCGCTGGCACAGCCAGACCCGCTTCGGTTACGCACGCGGCTACGAGCCCGTGCACTTCGTTGAAAACATCCGTACCTTTCATGAAATTTTGATGTGGATGGAAGGTCGCGAGCACCCCTTGCTGGCGGCGACCGAACCATCCGGGAGTGATCACGATGCGATTGACTGAGCAGCCGATTTCAAGTGTCCTGTTCGCCACACTCATCCTGCTGCTGACCAGCGCCTGCGAGCCGGCCGCCGAGCAGGCGCAAACCGACCGAGCCAAGGCGGCAGACGACACGGGTCCGATCGAGTGGCATGCGCCGTTGAAAATCGCCTCGGGATCGGCCCATATCGGCCCATGGCGCATGAATGAATCCGATTTTCACTATGTCGATGATCCGACCGTGGCCATTGGGCCTCAAGGCAGTATCGCGGTGGCCTGGGCCGACAACGAGGCCCAGGATGTCAAGCTGGTGCGTCTTGACGGCGACGGGGACCTTCCAGATGAGCCGGTCAATGTCTCGTCCAGCCCGGATACATTTTCCTGGCTGCCCCGGGTTGCCTTCGGACCGGATGACGAGACCATTCATGTGTTGTGGCAGGAAATCCTGTTCACCGGTGGATCGCACGGCGGTGAAATCCTCTACGCCCGGTCCGACGATGGCGGCCAGCGCTTTTCAGAGCCGATCAACCTGTCCAATACCGATGAAGGCGCGGGCAAGGGGCAGTTGAACAGACAAAGCTGGCACAACGGCAGCCTGGACCTGCTGCATGGGCATGACGGAAATCTGTATGCAGCCTGGACGACTTACGAAGGCCCGCTGAAGATCAGCCGCTCCGAAGATGGCGGCCAGTCGTTCAGCGAGCCTTTACACATCGCCGGTGACTGGGACGGTCCAGCGCGCGCGCCGAGTCTGGCCCTGGACCCGGACGGCCGGATACTGGTGGCCTGGACGGTCGGCGAAGACCCCAGAGCCGATATTCACCTGGCCCGTCAGAGTGAAGAGGGCTGGTCGTTTGACACGCCCGAAGCCATCCTGCCGGATGACGGCCATGCCGATGCACCCAAGCTCGGCGTGGACGACAGCGGCCACATCCACCTGGTCTACAACCTGGCCAGCGATGGCCCGATGAGTTTTCCGCAGGTTGTCTACAGCCGGGCCGAGGCCGGAACACTCGATTTCAGTTCAGCGCGTCGTATCGTGCCCGATGACAGCGATCTGGCCGGCGGCAGCGGCTTCGCCGACCTGGCCATCGCCGGATCATGGATCCATATCGCCTGGGAACATCTCCCACCATCCGGCGATCATGCCCGAGGCCTGGGCTTTTCCTCCAGCGAGGATGGTGGCGCGAACTTCAGCCGCCCACACATGATCCCCGGCAGTGACCGGTCCGAACACGGTGTCAGCGGAGGGCGCCAGGGCCTGTTGATGCGCAAGCTGGATGCCGGCGATGACGGCCGGATTGCCGCGGTTCACAGTACTTTTCTCGACGGCGAGGCAAGCGCAATCTGGCTGTTTCGTGGACGGGCGGAATAGGCTGGTCGACATATCAGGTCTGGGGAACGGGATGATGGGGGGTCCTGTCGGGCTCCGGCCGCGTAGCGAAGTCCCCCGACAGAACCCCCCATCACCCCGTTTTTTCCGAATTCTCCTTCCGAGACTTCGGCATACCAGGAACTCACCACCGAAACTCCCTTTCCAAATTGCAGCCGGCGGCCAATCTCTTAACCTGAATTCCAGCGTCCCGACAACACCTGTCCGGAAACTGCAATGCAGGCCGGTATGTGAACATCGGTGCGGTGCGGTGCGCCAACCAGCGGCGTCAGACCGCGCTGGACTAGCTCACTCAATGCGCGGTCCGGAAGCACCATTTCCGCGGCTGACTGGAAACGGGATTGGCCTTCGTCCGAAAAACTGAAGCCGGGCAAATCCTCCAGGGCCACGGGCCGGGATGGGTCCATGGCTTGACCATGATTTTCAAAATTGATGCCAAGGGCGGCGGCAACCGCCAGTGCAGCTCCGGCCAGCGGCAGGGATCGCACGTCGATGATCGACTCGTTGAAGTCGAAACTATCGATAGGATCGGTCTCAGGTCGATAAGGCAAGCGGGTCAGAAACCTCGGCAGGGCCAGGCCAATCCAGTGTCCGGAGCTGCTTTTGCTCAGCGCCTGCCACAGTTCCAGCGATTCACCCTCGGGGCCGGACTGCCAGCGAGCCGGATCGGCCAGATCGATCAGGTCACCACAACCGGCCAGATCCGGCCGAGCCGAGGCGACAAACGGCGCACCGGCGGCCTCGGCAATCAGGGCCGCGGCACTCAGGGCCATGATGTCTTCGACTTCCGAACCGAACTCATACAAGCCGACCACCGCAGACCAGGGCGGTTGATCAGGACTGCCAAGAAGATGGCGATGCAGGGCGCTTTGATCGAGCTGCGTGCCGGCCGCCTGCAGATCTTCAATGAATTCCTCCCGGGTCATGGGCAACAAGGCGATTTCGACGTCCTCACTGACCAGTTGTGAAACCAGCCACCACAAACCCCGCCAGTTGGCTTCCAGGGACTGAAAGCGCGGCTCATGCAACACTGCATTCAGTTGTTCGCTCAACCGGGAGGTGATGGCCTGGCGATGGGGTTCAACCGACTTGGTGTCGATCAGGTGCGGGGAAACGACTTCTTTCATGAGTTTGTGGAGCTGACGCCCGGCCGCGTTGTCCTGGTTTTGCTCCGGTGGCCGCCCCCCGAGGAGTCGTTCCAGATCCGAGTCCGGGCCGGAGCCTGAGGCCTCATCCCCGGATTGTTCATCGTTGCCCTTGACCTCGGCCATCAATTCGCGGATCCGAGCCGGATCATCCAGACCTTCGTAAAGAAGCAACAGGTTCTTGAGCTGAATCAGATTGCGGCACAAACGATCGGGATGGAAATCCTCGATATCCGAAAAGACCAGGTTGTCATGTTCGTCCAGCGCCAGTCCGGGCGCCAGCCGGGCCATGACCTGCTGAAAACGATCGATATCAATGCCGATCGGAGGGCGCTCGGCAACCGATCCGGAAGCCGGTGTGTCACCCAGCCAATCGCCCAGAACCATGATGCGCATGGGACTCTCCGGCTCGACCGGACGGGCGCTGGACGACTGGCCGAGATGAAATTGAGCCGCGATATTCATGATTGCCGTTCCCTCGATGATCCCGAATCAAACACCCTACTCCGGTTGCCCGTTCAGTACAACAACATCGCCAGCCCGATGGAGGCAGCCACGGCTGCCACGGGAATCACGACCGTGACCATGAAGATGTCTCGATACACCTGGGCGTGCTTCAGTCCCATGATGGTCAGCATGGCAATGACCGCACCACTGTGCGGCAGGGTGTCCAATCCACCGGCGGCGATGGTCGCGACGCGGTGCAGCACTTCGGCATCCACGCCCATGGCCAGATAGGTTTCGGCAAAGGTCTGCATGAAGATCTGCAACCCCCCCGAGGCCGAACCGACGATTCCCGAGACCACGCTGACCGAGGCGGCCACCGAAACCAGTGGCGGCAGATCCAGCGCCATGACCATTGCGGCGAAATTCTCGAAACCGCTGGTTTGGGTCACCACCCCGCCGAAGCCGATGACCGCGGCGGTATTGAGCAGCGGCATGATGCTGTCGTTGGCCCCGGCGCCCAGCGCCTGCATCGCCTGGACACGCAGGTTGGCAAACAGGCCAACACAGATCGCCGAACCCAGCAACAATGCAAAGCTCGGCCACAGGATCGGCTGACTGACGGCGAAGGCCAGCAACGATCCCATCAAGGTCGAGGGGTCATCGAATACACCCAGTGCCGGCAGCAGACGGGACATGAGGATGGTGCCCAGCACAACCAGCAGCGGAACCAGGGCCAGTGCCCAGTTCGGTGCATCACGGGTTTCCGGCGCCATTTTCTCCATGGCGGCATCCTCGGGATTGGACTCGTAACCTTCGCCGTGACGATGGGCAATCTTCCATTGCCGCTCCAGATACCACCACCCCCCGGCCATCATGATCAGACCGGCCACCAGTCCGATACCAATTCCGGCGAACAGATCGGTGCCAAGCGCGGATGCGGCAATCACGTTCTGCACCGAAGGCGTGCCCGGCAACGCGGTCATGGTGAAGGTGCCGGCGCCCAGTGCAGCGGCAGCACAAAACAGCCTTTTGGGCAGGTCGGCTTCTCGCATCAGGGCGATCCCCAGCGGGTAAACGGTAAAGATCACCACGAAAACCACAACCCCGCCATACGTCAGCAGCGCGCAGACCAGCACGGTCACCAGAATGGTGTGGCGGG
>SL_3KL_010_SEDDRAFT_10001893_pt1 | contig 19118 bp, 19 predicted proteins | sample SodLakKL_010_SED_2_FD_10381 | JGI IMG/M metagenome (IMG submission 10381) | reverse complement strand
GACCTCCTGGTCACGGTGGCGGCGCCCCCGGATCGGCCCGAGACGGGCTACGGCTACCTCCGCCCGGGCGCTCCGCTGCCGCCGGGGAGGGATGCCGAGCACCGCCTCCGGGCCTGGCGCGTGGGCGCCTTCGTGGAGAAGCCCGACGCGGAGACGGCGCGGCGCTACATGGACCAGGGGTATATGTGGAACACGGGGATCTTCGTGTGGCGCGTCCGACGGTTCCTGGACGAGGTGCGCCTCCACGCGCCGGAGATCGGAGCGAACCTCCCCCTTCTGGAGCAGGGCGAGGAAGACCTCTTCTTCCAGAGAACGGCGCACATCTCGGTGGATGAGGCGGTCCTGGAGCGAAGCGGCCGGGTGGCCGCCGTTGAGGCCGCCTTCCGCTGGGACGACGTGGGTACCTGGGACGCCCTGGCCCGGACCCGGGAAGGTGACGCCGCCGGGAATGTGGTGGAAGGCCGAGGATCCGTAACCGATGGCAGGGGGAATGTGGTCTGGGCCGAGGATGGCCCTGTCGTCCTTTTCGGCGTGGACGATCTGGTGGTGGTGCAGAGCGGAGGCCGGACCTTCGTGGCCCGGCGGGACCGGACCGCCGACCTCAAGACCCTCCTGGATACCCTCCCCCGGGGATTCCGGGAGACGGACCCCCTTGGGGAGGACTGAGTCATGCGGACCCTGTACCTCTTCGACGACGCCGAGGCCAGGAGGTGGCACCCCTTTTCCACCACCCGCCCGGTGGGTGAACTCCTCTTCGGTGCCCTCCTCCTTCGCGAACGCATCGAGCGGGCGGCGGGGATGCGGGCCGCTGCTACCCTGGGATGCCCGGGCCTGGAGGGCTTCACCGAACCGGGAGCTCCCCCGGTCTGGGGTGACATCTCCCGGAGCGGAGGCGGCGAATCACTCATCCTCCTGAGCCGGTACATCCCTCCCCTGGGAGATCGCCTCCCCCTTCCTGCCACGGCGCCTGCCCGGGGTCTCCGGCTGGTATGCGACGGGGAGCTAGTGGGGTGGCTCCTGCCGGCTGGACGCCCCTTCCCCTCCCTGGACGAACTGGCGACGCCCCACGAGTCGGAGGGCGACGGGGACGAGCAGCGGGTGCCCGGCGAACTCCTGGATCGGCCATGGACCCTCATGGCGGGAAACAGCGAACGGATTGCCGCCGACCTGGCTGAGCTCTATCCCGGAGGAAGTGGACCAGGGGCGGTGCCCTTCGATCCTCCCCGGGGCGTGTGGGTTACCGGTGGCCATCCGGTGAGCGCAGCTCCAGACGTGCAGGTGGCCCCTGGTGTCGTACTGGATACCCGAGATGGGCCCATCCACCTCTCTACCGGAGTGCGGATCGAGCCTCGCACCCACCTCCAGGGACCCGCCTGGATCGGGACCGGGTGCCACCTCCTTGGCGGGCGACTCGGGCACGTGTCGTGCGGACCGGTCTCGAAAGTTCACGGTGAGGTGGACTCCACGGTCCTCAACGGCTTCGTGAACAAGGCCCACGACGGTCACCTGGGGCACGCGGTGGTGGGACGGTGGGTGAATCTCGGTGCCATGACCACGAATTCGGACCTGAAGAACACCTACGGGGCCATTCGGGTAAAGATGCCCGAAGGCGCATCGCCCAGGAACCCGGTGGACGTGGACACCGGGATGATCAAGGTGGGGGCCTTCCTGGGCGACCATGTCCGGACCGGAATCGGAACCCTTCTGAATGGCGGTGTGGTGGTGGGCGCCGGGTCCACCCTCTTCGCCGGTCCGGTCATCTCCGGATGGGTCCCTCCCTTCTCCTGGGTGACCCCTGAGGGTCGAGAGGCGGTGCGCCTGGAGGCCTTCCTCACCGTGGCCACCCGAGTCATGGGCCGGAGGGGTCAGGCACTGGACGCCGGGGGCCGGCAGCTCCTGGCTCGCCTCCACCGAGAGGTGACCGGCCAGGGAGGGGGTCGGGAAGCCGGAGCGGAGGAAGGGGACCGGTGAAGGTGGCCATGCTGGGGAGCGGGAGTCGCGGGAACGCCACCCTGGTGGAGGCCCGCGGAACCCGGATCCTGGTGGATGCCGGGTTCAGCGGCCGACAGTTGGCCGGCAGGCTGCAGGCCCTGGGGATTCATCCGGAGAGCATCTCGGCGGTGATCGTCACCCACGAGCACGGAGATCACACCCGGGGAGCCGGCGTTTTCGCCAGGCGCTACGGAAAACCGGTCCACCTCACCTCAGCAACCCTGGAGGCGTGTCGGTCCCTCTTCCGGGGAGAGGAGCAGGTGGAGATCTACTCGCCCACTCGCCCCTTCCAGATAGGCGGACTCCGGATCCACCCCTTCCTCACCGTTCACGACGCGGTGGACCCGGTGGCGGTGACAGTGGAGGGGGTAGAGTGCGGCACCCGGGTCGGGATCGCCACCGACCTCGGTCGTCCCACTGCGGGGATCAGACATAGTCTGGAGGGGTGTGACTTCCTCATCCTGGAATCAAACCACGACGAAGCGCTCCTCCGCACCGGCCCCTACCCACCCTCGGTGCAGGCGCGCATCGCGTCATCCCACGGCCACCTGTCGAACCATGCCGCGGCCCGGTTCGCCACTGAACTCCTTCACCCGAGGCTCACCGGGATCCTCCTGGCCCACCTCTCGGCGGAGTGCAACCACCCCGATCTGGCGCTGGAGGTGGTGGGTGGAGCGCTCCGCAAGGCAGGGTGGGCCGGATGGCTCCAGGTAGCTGACCAGGACGAGCCCTCGCCCTTGGTGGACATCCCTGAACTGCGCCGACAGGCGGGCCCTCCTCAGCTCACCCTGTTGTAGTGGCCAGAGAGGCGCCGGTTCACGAGGTCGGCGTCAGAGTCAGAGTCCGAAGAGGCGCAAGAAGTCGTTCCCCAGCGCCAGCGCCATGATCCCCAGGAGGATGAAGAAGCCCACCTGGCTCCAACGCATCCGCTGTTCCGCCGACACCGGCCGCCCACGGATCCCCTCGATGGCCAGGAAGACCAGGTGCCCTCCGTCCAGGATGGGGATGGGGAGCAGGTTCAGGATGGCCAGATTGATGGAGAAGAGGGCCATGAAGCTCAGGAAGACCGGTAGCCCCTCCGCCGCCGCCTGGCCGGACGCCTCCCCGATGGTGACGATGCTACCCAGGTTCCGAGCCGATACCTGGCCCGTGACCAGATCACCGAGGAAGTTCAGGATGAACCCCGTGACGAAGACCGTCTCGTTCCACCCCACCTGGACCGCCTCCAGCGGTGCCACCCGTGTGTAGGTGATGGGGGGATTCTGGGCCTGCACCCCGATCTGGCCGATGGTCTGGGGCTCTCCATCCGGCGTGATCCCCTCCACTGTGGAGGGGGTAACGGTGAAGGTGAGTTCCTCGCCATTTCGGGCCACCACGATCTCCGTCTCCTGGCCCGGCCGGGCACGGATCCGGTCCTGGACCTGGCTCCAGAGGTGTACCCGGTCTCCCGCCACCGCCACCACCACATCTCCTGACCGGACTCCGGCCCGGTGGGCCGGGGCGCCCGGTTCCACGAAGATGAGCTCAGGCTCCACCCAGTAGCGGAGTCCCATGAGGATCCGCCGGCGATCTTCCACCTCGGCGGGTAGCGGAACGGTGAGCTCCCCCTGAGGATTGTCCCATTGGAAGGTCACCGGGCCCTCCGGCGCCTCCAGGATCGCCTCCCTCACCTGACCCCAGTGCGCCACCGGGCGATCACCGATTCGGGTGAAATGGACCCCCTCAGGGATCTCGGTCAGTGCCCGGGTCTCTTCCGGGAGGAAACCCTCCACCACCTGGCCCAGACGTGTCGTGTCGGCCTCCGCGCTCCCCCACCCTGCCGCCACAGCCGTGTAGGCGAGGAAGGCGAAGAGCATGTTCATGATGACCCCGGCGGAGATGACCCAGGCCCGGGCCCATACGGGCTTGGAGTCGAAGTCCGAATCCCGGAGACGGTGGGTGGCGGGAGCGGCCTCTCCCTGGTCAGGGGATGACGGTACGGCACCGGCATCTCCACCCCCTCCGCCGGGAGCCCCCTCCTGGCCCTCCTGCGGGGTCACCTCACCCCCTTCAATGCGTTCCATGACCTGATCGTCCATCCCGCCCATCTTCACATACCCGCCCAGGGGGATGGCGCTGAGAACATACTCGGTGTCGCCTCTCCGGAAGCCCCAAACACGGGGACCGAGACCGATGGAGAAGCGGTCTACCCGGATGCCCACGGACCGGGCCGCCATGAAGTGGCCCAGTTCGTGGACAAAGATGAGAACGCCCAGGACGATGAGGGTGGCGATGATGGTCATACTTCGTTCAATCCCCGCTGGGGGCTCGGCGCGACAGCGACTCACGGGCAGACCGGCGCGCCTGGCGGTCCGCTTGCAGGATCACATCCAGCCCGGTCACGGGCCGGATATCACTTCTTGAAAGTACCTCGTCCACCACCCGAGCCATCCCGGGGAAGCTCACCTCACCCTTCAGGAACGCCTCCACGACCACCTCGTTCACGGCGTTGAAGACAGTGGGTGCCGTTCCACCCCTCTGACCCGCTTCCACTCCGATGCGGAAGAGGGGAAAGGCGTCGGTGTCCACAGCTTCGAAGGTGAGTGGGGAGGCCCGGACCGGATCAAAGGTCCGGAGCCCTCCATCATCCACCCGGTCCGGATAGGTGAGGGCGTAGAGAATCGGCAATTCCATGGTTGGAAACCCCAACTGGGCCATGACGGATCCATCCACGAACTCCACGAAGGAGTGGACCACGGACTGGGGGTGCACCACGGCGTCGATGCGGTCATACGGGATCCCGTAGAGGACGTGGGCTTCGATCACCTCCAGCGCCTTGTTGGCCAGGGTCGCCGAATCGATGGTGATTTTGGCACCCATGTCCCAGGTCGGGTGCTGGAGTGCGTCATCGGGCCCCACCGTCTCCAAGCGTTCCCTGGACCAGCCACGGAAGGGGCCGCCGGAAGCAGTGATGACCAGGCGCTGGACCTGATCTGGATCTTCCCCACCCAAACACTGGAGGATGGCCGAGTGCTCCGAGTCTACCGGAACCAACTCGCCCTCCCCATCCGCCATGGCCTCCATGAGAAGGTCCCCTCCGGTAACCAACGACTCCTTGTTGGCCAGGGCCAGGCGCTTCTCGGCTCGGAGCGCCGCGATGGAGGGCTCCAGGCCGGCAAAGCCCACCAGGGCGTTCAACACCACATCCGCCTCCGCCATGGCGGCCACCTCCACCAGCGCCTCCCGGCCACCGATCCAGTGGGTGCCGTTCTGCCGGCAACTCTCGAACGCCTCCTCATCCGCTACCACCACCCGGAGCGGTTCGAACCGGCGAGCCTGCTCCTCCAGCTGCTCCACGGACCGATTGGCGGCCAGGGCCACGACCTGGAAGCGGTCCGGGTGACGCTCAATGACCTTGAGGGCGCTCTCTCCGATGGATCCGGTGGATCCCAGGATGGCGACACGGATCATGCGGGGTTCCTCCTGGTCGAGCAGGTGGGCAGGTGGATGGCCGGAAGGGCCGAAAGAGGCGTGAGCGAAGCCGTCATACCAGGACGAAGAGGAAGGCCAGGTAGGTCAGGGGAAGGGTGAAGTAGATGGCATCGAACCGGTCCAGGACTCCTCCGTGCCCCGGCAGAAGGTTTCCTGAATCCTTCACCCCTGCCTCGCGCTTCAGCACCGACTCGGCGAGATCTCCCACCTGGGCCACGGCCCCCAGGACCGCGCCCAGGATCCCGGCCGTCGGGAGGGGGAGGGTGTGGACGGCGTCGGGCCCCAGGAAGAGAAGCGCCAGAACCACCGCCCCCAGCGCCGAACCGGCGATTCCACCGACGCTCCCCGCCACCGTCTTCTTGGGACTCACCGAGGGGATGAGTTTACGACGCCCCAGGTGTTTGCCGGTGAAGTAGGCGAAGGTGTCACCCAGCCAGGTGACCACGAGGGGGAAGAGGAGAAGGTGGATGGCGGCCCAACCGGTGACGGGGACCCCTGCCAGTTGCTCCGGGAGTTCCCGCAGGAATACGGCGAAGGCCATGGGGAGTGTGGCGTAGCCGAGTCCAAGGAGGGTGGTGGCCACAGCGAGAAGGGGATCGCCGTCGGGCCCCCTTCGAAAGACCGCGCCGGCCAGGAGACCAGGCACCAGAACCAGGAGAACCGCCAGGGCCACCGGGGCCCACGGCTGGTAGGACCCCATGGCGCCGGCGGTCAGGACGAGAAAGATGGCCGCGGCCAGACCCGGCAACTGGAACGGGCGCCACCCCCGGGCCTCGGCAAGACCGTACGCCTCCCGGGTTCCCACCACGGCCAGGAGCACCACCGCGGCGGTGAGATACCATCCTCCTAGATACAGGAGAAGAACCCCCAGGGGGATCCCCACCGCTGCCACCGATACCCGCCGCCCCAGGTCTCCCGCCACGTGATTCGCGATCTCCGCTCGTCAGGGCGCCGTCACGCGCCCGAAACGACGCTCCCGGCGTTGGTAATCCCGGATGGCCTCGCCAAAGTGATCCCTTGTGAAGTCGGGCCAGAGCACCGGGGAGATGTGGATCTCCGTGTAGGCGAGCTGCCAGAGCATGAAATTGGAGATGCGGAATTCTCCTGAGGTCCGGATGAGAAGATCCGGATCAGGCGTATCGCGGGTGTGGAGGTATTGCTCCAGATGCCACGGCCGGATGTCTTCCGGATCCAGGACCCCCAGGGCCACCTCCCGCGCCAGGGAGCGGACCGCGTTAAGAAGCTCGGCGCGTCCGGAGTAGGATACCATGAGGTTCAAGCGGAGTGTGCTTCCGCCCCGGGTCGCTTCCTCCACCGTCCGGACCGCATCCATGGTCTGGGCGTCCATGGGAGAGAGGTCCCCGAGCACCTTCACTTCGACTCCCTGCTGCACCAGTTCGGCCCGCTCGCTCTGAGCGTAGAACTGGAGGAGGGACATGAGGGCGAGGATCTCTTCCTCCGGGCGGTTCCAGTTCTCCGTCGAGAAGGCGAAGAGGGTCAGGATCTCCACTCCCTCCTCGATTGCGGCTTCGATGGTCTCCCGGACGGCCTTCATCCCGGCCCGGTGCCCTTCGTATCGAGGAAGCTGCCGGTCCGCGGCCCATCGACCGTTCCCGTCCATGATGACAGCCACGTGGCGAGGCACGGGGCCGGACGAATCCGGGCGAATGGGAGCCGAGGTGGTCATGGGGGGATGATGACCGGAAGAAGCGGCCTTGTCAAAGAACGGCGCATTCAGTGCGCCCGAATCCGACCCGGCCAGCCTCCATCAGACCGTCATGATCTCCTTTTCCTTGGCGTCCATCATGTCGTCGATGCGGCCCGTGAACTGATCCGTTAGCGCCTGCACCTGATCAAGCTGCCGTCGACCGTCATCGTCGGAGAGCTCCCCTTCCTTGACCAGCGCCTTGATGCGATCGTTGGCCTCGCGTCGGGCGTGGCGAATGCTGACCCGACCCTCCTCAGCCATCTTGCTGAGAAGCTTCACCATCTCCCGGCGACGCTCCTCGTTCAGGGCCGGGATGGGGACCCGGATCACACTTCCGTCATTGGAGGGATTCAGCCCCAGGTCAGCCTGCAGGATTCCCTTCTCCACCTCCTGCAGGAGGCTCTTGTCGAAGGGTTGCACCACGATGAGGGACCCCTCGGGCACATTGATGGTGGCGACCTGATTCAGGGGCATGGACGATCCGTAGGCCTCCACCCGCACGGTGTCCAGGAGGGCAGGCGTGGCCTTCCCCGTCCTGACAGTGGCGAATTCCCGACGCATGGCTTCCAGGGATTCCTCCATGCGGGCCTTGACTTCATTGATCAAAGACATGGTCTCCATCCGGGTTCGGGCGGCTCCTAGCGGCCAGCCCCTTCGTCTACGATCCACTCCCGGGGGAAACGAACTCCTCCCAGGAGTGCGGTCACGACACCAGCGTCCCCGCTTACTGCCTCACCCGTGGGCCCCTCAAGACACCAGCGTGCCCACGGCCTCCCCACGTATGGCCGCGGCCACCGCGCCGGGACGGGAGAGGTCCAGGACGATGATGGGAAGGTTGTTGTCTTTGCAAAGGGAGACTGCCGGGGCATCCATGACCCCCAACTCCCTTGTCACCACCTCCTGAAAGGAGACCGAGGGGAGGAAGGTGGCATCCGGGTTCTTCACCGGATCGTCCGTGTACACCCCCGGCACCTTCGTCGCCTTGATGATGACGTCCGACTCCATCTCGATGGCCCGCAGCACCGCCGCCGTATCGGTGGAGAAGTACGGGTTGCCGGTTCCGCCGGCGAACAGCACCACCCGCCCCTTCTCCAGGTGGCGTAGGGCCCGGCGACGGATATAGGGCTCCGCGAGCTCCTCCATCCGGATCGCCGTCATGACCCGGGTTTCCACACCCTTCCGCTCCAACATGTCCTGCAGAGCCATGGCGTTGATGATGGTAGCCAGCATGCCCATGTAGTCGGCATTGACTCGGTCCATCCCACGCTCTGACGCCACCGTGCCCCGGACGATGTTTCCCCCGCCTACGACCAGACCCAGAGCCACGCCCATGCCGTGGACACCCCGGATCTCATTGGTCAGGCGGTCTACCACCGGCGGATCGATGCCGAAGCCACGGTCTCCGGCCAACGCCTCACCGGAAAGCTTCAGGAGAACCCGCCCGTACTTCAAGCCCTCGCCGGACGGAACCCCGCCCCCTTGACCACTCACGCCGTCAATTGGACCCCTCCCCAACGGCGAAGCGCGCGAAGCGGGCCACCTCGATCTTCTCACCTGTCTTGGCGGACACAGTGGTGATGAGCTCCTCGATGGTGTGGTTCGGATCCTTCACGAAGGGCTGCTTCATGAGCGTCTGGTCCTCGAAGAACTTGCGGAGCTTCCCCTCGACGATCTTCTCCTGAATATGCTCCGGCTTCCCCTCTTCGCGCACCTGCTCCAGATACACCTGCCGCTCCCGCTCCACGATCTCCTGGTCCAGGTCGGTCTCCCGCACCGCCAGGGGATTGCTCGCCGCCACGTGCATGGCGAGGTCCCGGGCCAGCTCCTGGAAGTCCTCGGTATTGGCCACGAAGTCGGTCTCGCAGTTCAGTTCCACCAGCACACCAATGCGGCCCCCGTGGTGGATGTAGTACCCCACCGTGCCCTCATTGGCGGACTTCTCAGCCCGCTTGGCGGCCTTCGCCGCTCCTCGGCTCCGGAGGAAGTCGATGGCGGCCTCCATGTCGCCGCCGGTCTCCTCGAGGGCCTTCTTGCACTCCATCATGGCGGCTCCGGTGCGATCCCGAAGCTGTTTCACGTCCTTGGCGCTCACACTCATGGTGCCCGCTACCTCGTGGAAGGGTCCTTGATGATCATGAAAAGAGGCGGGCCGTCGGGGCGCCCCTGGGCGGGGAGCCCCGACGGCGGCCGCCTCGGGAGATACTTTGGAGCCACGGAGGGGAATCAGCCCTCGGGTCGCTCCTCCGCAGACGACTTCTCATCGGCCCGAGCCGACGAATCGGTGGTCGAAGCGTCCTTGGCCGCCTCCTCACCCAGCTTTCGCGGGGGGACGGCCGAAGGCGCCGGCGAAGGGGAGGCTTCTCCCTCACCCTCCGAGGCCTCGGCTGCCGGCTGACTCTCGCCTTCCTTCCCCTTGTCGTCACCCTTGATCTGGGCGATCACCTCGGGGATGGGCCGCCGGCGCCGACGGATCCGGCGCTTGGCCACATCAGCGGCAGCCGCCTTCTCACCGGTCTCGGTGGAGTAAGTCGTTGCCTCCGACTCCACAACCTTCCTCCGGTCCTCCTCCGGAATCTCCCGGCGGGCCGAGAGCACCGCATCGGCGATGGCACGGGCGATGAGGGTCACCGCACGGATCGCGTCATCGTTGCCCGGGATGGGATAGTCGATGACATCCGGATCGGCATTGGTATCGGTGATGGCAATGACCGGAATCCCCAGGCGATTGGCCTCGCGTACGGCGATGGTCTCCCGCTTGGCATCCACCACGAAGAGAGCCGCCGGAACCCGAGACATGTCCTTCACCCCGGAGAAGTACTTGTCCAGCTTCAGCCGCTCCCGGTCCAAGAGAAGCTGCTCCTTCTTGGTGTAGAACTCGAAGGCGTTCTCCTCCTGGCCCCGCTCCAGCTCCTTCAGGCGCCGGATCTGCTGCCGGATGGTCTGGAAATTGGTGAGCATGCCCCCCAGCCACCGCTCGGTGACGTAAAACGCACCGCAGCGTTCCGCCTCCTCCTCGATGATCTCCCGGAGCTGCGGCTTGGTGCACACGAAGAGGATGCGCTCACCCTTCAACACCTTGCTTCGCGCCAGATTCTCGGCGGCCCGGAGCCGATCCACCGTCTTGCGGAGATCGATGATGTGGATTCCGTTGCGCTCCGTGAAGATGTACTTGCGCATCTTCGGATTCCAACGGCGGGTCTGGTGGCCGAAGTGAACGCCCGCCTGCAGGAGGTCGTTCAGGCCCACTTCCGGATTCTGCTGCTGCTCCATACTGGACTGGGTCCTGGGAGAGGGGATCAACGCTTGGAGAACTGGAACTTCTTACGGGCCTTGGGGCGGCCGGGCTTCTTCCGCTCCACCTTCCGGGAATCCCGGGTCAGGAGGCCGCCGCGTCGCAGGGGCGAACGAAACTCCTCATCCTGCTTGACGAGGGCACGGGCCACGCCGAGGCGAACCGCGTCGGCCTGACCGGTGACGCCACCGCCTACCACGCGCACCACCACGTCGAAACGCCCGTCGGTCTCGGTCAGCTTCAGGGCCTCTTCGGCCCGCTTCCGATGGAAGAGACGGGGGAAATACTCGGTGAGGGTGCGGCCGTTGATGGACCAGTTACCCTCGCCGGGGCGAAGGATCACCCGAGCCGAGCTGGTCTTGCGGCGGCCGACGGCCTGGATCTGTTCGGTGGACTGCGCCATGCGGCTTCCGACTCCGTTGGAATTCCTTCGAGGGTGGACGCTCAGAGCTCCAGGGGCTGCGGCTGCTGCCCCTGGTGCGGGTGGGCATCGTCAGCGTAAACCTTCAACTTCTTGCGCATCTGCCGACCGAGGGCGTTCTTGGGGAGCATCCCCTGAACCGCCCGCTCGATGACCCACTCGGGCTTCCTGGCCAGCATGGTCTTGAAGGGGATGTGCTTCTCCCCACCCATGTAGCCTGAGTGCTTGAAATAGGTCTTCTGGTCGGCTTTGTTGCCGGTCAGGATGATCTGGGACGCATTCAAGACCACCACATAGTCCCCGGTATCCAGATGGGGCGTGTAGATGGGCTTGTGCTTGCCCCGAAGGATGCGGGCCACCTCGGTGGCGAGCCGCCCGAGGGGCTTGCCGGCAGCGTCAACCACCCACCACCGCCGTTCGATGTCGTCTGCTTTCGGAGTCAGGGTCTTCATACATCCCGTGGGGTCACACTTGGCCAGATAACGACAGAGCTTTGAAAAGTAGGCTCGACCACGGGGGGTGTCAACGGGTGGGGAGGCTGTTCTTCTGTCCGGCAGCGCCTGGGGCGAGGGGCACGCGGTTCAGGGGCCGAAGGTCCCCAGGAAGCGGGAGCGCGATGCATGACGAAGGCGTTGGAGCGCCTTCTCCTTGATCTGCCTCACCCGCTCCCGCGTGATGCCGAGCAGTGAACCGATCTCTTCCAGCGTCATGGGCTCCTGGTCGTCCAGGCCGAAGTAGAGACGGAGCACCTTGGCTTCCCGCTCCTTCAAACTGGACAGGGCCCCGTCCACCGTATCCCGGAGCGCCTTGTCGTAGGCTCCGTTCTCGGGGTCAGGGGCGAACTTATCAGGGAGGTAGTCCAGGAGGCGGTTGTCCTCACCGGGCGCAGTGGGCGCGTCCAGGGAAAGGTGGGACTGGGAGATGGCCAGGGTGGCCTCCACCTCCTCCTCACTCACGTCCAGGTCCTGTGCCAGCTCCTGGACGGTGGGCTCACGCCCGAGTTCTTGGAGAAGTGCCGAGGATCGGCGGCCGATGCGGTGGAGGGCGCCGGCCCGGTTCAGGGGCACCCGGACGATCCGGCTCTGCTCGGCCAAGGCCTGCAGGATGGCCTGGCGGATCCACCAGACCGCGTAGGAAATGAACTTGATTCCCTTGGACTCGTCAAAGCGATGAGCCGCCCGGATGAGTCCCACATTCCCCTCGTTGATGAGGTCCGGCAGGGGAACACCCTGATTCTGATACTTCTTCGCCACGGAGACGACGAAGCGAAGGTTCGCTCGAACCAACTGCTCCAGGCACTCCTCGTCGCCGCCGCGGATTCCGCGGGCCAGCCGGGCCTCTTCGTCGCGGTTGATGAGGGGGTATTCGCTGATCTCCCGGAGATACCGATCGAGAGATCCGTCCTTCTTGAGGGTCCGGCGGGGGGATGGGCTCATTGTCGCGTCGAGGAAGGCGTCGTGACCGTCTGACCATCCGGCGTCGGGGGCATCCGGCTCACCGGCGACCCTCGCTTCCGGAAATCATGAATGGCCCATCGGCGGCCCCGACGCAACTCCCCCCCGCCAATCGCACCGGACGAAAGGGGATTCTCCGTGCCGTGAGCGTCAGTTCACTGGATCCGACCGCCGATCCTTTCCCAGCGCACCTCCCTGAGCCACCCGAGACCGGGGGTCAGCCCTGGGCTCGATGAATAGTAGACGATCCAAGGTCTACCTTTGATGTCTTCCCTGTGAACGAGGCCCCAATAACGGGAGTCCTCGGAGTTGTCCCGGTTGTCGCCAAGGACGAAGAAGCGCTCCTCAGGGATGACCAGAGGGCCCCAGTTGTCCCGGGACGGTCGATGGCGTCCCGGGCGCGGCCCGTCCACCAGGAACCGAGACTGCCACGCCATGGAGGGGTGGATGGCGTCACCCTCCTTGTCGGAATGGCGGGCGTAGGGCTCGTACACCGGCTCACCGTTCAGATAGAGCTGCTTGTTGCGCATCTTCAGGGTGTCACCCGGCATGCCCACCAACCGCTTCACATAATGCTTCGTCGGTTCATGGGGTGGGTGGAAGACGATGACCTCCCCCCGTTGTGGTGAGGCCAGAGCCGGAAGCGCCAAGCCCACGCCTGGAATCTCGGCCCCGTACACGGCCTTGTTCACCAGGAGGAAATCGCCGGCCAGCAGCGTCCCTTCCATGGAGGAGGTGGGGATCTTGAAGGCCTCCACCACCAGGGCCCGAACCACCAGGAGGATGAGGACCGCCAGGGCAACGGATCGGAGAACCTCGAGGATCGACCGGACCCACCTGGGGGAGTGGCCTCCGGGGACGGACTCGCTCATTTGGTGAACCGGGGATGGGGGGAGGGCGCAGATGACACGGGTACGAGGGTCAGGCAGACTCCCCACCGGTAGGGCAACCTTGCAGGGAGTGGGATCCGCGCAGACCGCGTGCACCCCAAGAGCCGGCTGTGCGTCACAGGACGTTCGGTGTTCGTCGCCGAGCGGCGTGCACGATCGAAAACGATACCCGACCCCGCCGTTTTCCGTTCCTGAAGGGCCCGGGGGTCAATCCTCCCGTGAGAGGCCGTAGCGATCGATCTTCTTGTAGACGTTGGACCTGGGCATCTCCAGGCTCCGCGCCGTTTCGGACACGTTCCAGTCATGCTCCCTGAGCTTGTGGAGGAGGAAGGCGCGCTCGGAACGATCCCGGAACTCGGCGAAGGTCGGGGCCTGCAGGAGTTCGGCACCCAGGGGGTAGGCTCCAGACCCCTGCCCCACCAACGCGGCGACGTCCTCGGCGCTCACCCCCTCCCGAGGCGCCAGGATGAGGAGGCGCTCCACGGTGTTGCGGAGCTCCCGTACGTTGCCAGGCCACTCCAGCTCCTGTAGGCGTTCCACCGCCTCCTGGGTGAAGGTGCGGGCGGGAAGACCGTCCCTCCGGGACATCTGGTCCACGAAATACTGCACCAACATGGGGATGTCGTCCCGGCGTTCGCGAAGTGGGGGCAGGTGGATGGGAACCACATTGAGTCGGTAGAAGAGGTCTTCCCGGAACCGCCCCTCCTGGATCTCCTCCGCAAGATCCTTGTTGGTGGCGGCGATGATCCGAACATCCACGCTCCTGGGTTTCTGACCCCCCACGCGGGTCACCTTCCCCTCTTCCAGTGCGCGCAGCACCTTGGCCTGGGCCGCCAGGGCCATGTCACCGATTTCGTCCAGGAACAGCGTTCCACCATCTGCCTGCTCGAACTTCCCCGGCCGATCCTGCACAGCGCCGGTAAACGACCCCTTCATGTGACCGAAGAGTTCACTCTCGATGAGTTCCCCGGGGATGGCGGCGCAGTTGACCTCCACGAAGGGGCAATCCTTCCGAGACGAGAGGCCGTGGAGGGCCCGGGCCACGAGTTCCTTCCCGGTCCCGTTCTCTCCTGTGATGAGAACCCTGGAATCGGTGGGCCCCACCCGCTCCACCCGATCCAGCACCTGCCTGATCTGGTAGGAGGCACCCACGATGGCGTGCCGGGACTCGACCTGAGAGCGAAGGGCAGCCACGGACTGGGCCAGCCCCTTGACCTCCAGGGCATTCCGGAGGGTGAGGAGGAGGCGGTCCGAGTCCAGGGGCTTCTCCAGGAAATCGAAGGCCCCCCGCCGGGTAGCCTCCACCGCCGTGTCGATGGTCCCATGGCCGGAGATCATGATGACCTGGAGCGCCGGGCGGTCGCGACGCAGCCTTCCCAGGAGCTCGATCCCGTCCTGCCCTGGCATCTTCACATCCAGAAAGGCCACATCCACCGGTCCTTCCTCCAGGGCGGCCAGCGCCTCGTCTGCCGATCCGGACTCCTCCACCTCGTGCCCTTCGTATTCGAAGAGCTGACGGAGAATGGAGCGGATGGACTCTTCATCGTCCACGATGAGGATCTTCGCCATGCAGTGGATCTCTCGGCTGTGGGTTCGCCGGCGGAGGGCTCGCATGCCCTCCCGGTCAGGTCACCTGTCGGGAACGAGGATCAAGGAACTTCCCGATACGTGCAAGGAGCGAACGCCCGGTGGTAGGGGAAAGACCACCGCCCCCCGAGGGAGATCCTGCCCCACCTCAAGCCCGACGGCGGCCAGAAGCGCATCGTGCGTACGGCTGGGCAGGGGCACACCGGCAACCTCCATCCGCCGCACCAGGAATACACCTTGTCCGAGCCGGTCCGTGAGGAGCCCGCCCTGCGCCGATACCCTCAAGGAGTCCGGGAGAACGGCGTCGACCCGCTCCACCTCGGGAATGGCAGGAAGGAGGCGTCGGGCCACCACGGCCGATAGCCGGAGTTCCCCATCATCTACCTGAGCACGGGGTCCGCTGACCCCCGGGGGGAGAAGCTGGTGACCTCGATGGCGGAGGAGGGCTTCCACCTCAAGGCTACCGAGGTGGAAGGCCTCGTCTCCAGCCTCAAACCATGTGGACAACTCGGCCCACACCTCCCGGCCCAGTGCTTCGGCGGCCTCCGCCGAAAGGGACTCCTCCACCGAAACACCCTGGGGGAGGTGTTCGGCCACCTCCGGGCCAAACCGCCAGGCGGCCCAGACGATGGCCACCAGGAGAGCGGCGGCTAAGGTTCGCCCCAGGCACCCGCCGAAACACCCCATGCTCCCCCTTACCTGTGGGTCCGTTCAGTCCCCAGGCTGCGAGGCCAGCAGGGGAAAGCGTTCCACCACCGAATAGCGTACCCCGTCCTTCAGACGTTGGCTCCGCATGAGATCCACAGAGTCCACCGGCACCTCGCGGAAGAATTCCATGGCGGCAGCTACGTCATCCAGCCCCCTGAATACGCCGGCACCCAGATCTTCATCCACACGTCCCAGCGTCACATGGGGGTGGAAGGCCCTGGTCTCACGCTCGAAGCCGTGACTGGTGAGCCCCCACTCCAGGTCCTGCTTTAGGCAGCGCAGCGCAGGCGACGGATCCGCTCCCAACCAGAGAACCCGGGGACGCCGAATGGTGGGAAACGCCCCGAACCCCTCCAGACGCAGGGAGAAGGCCCGGGTCTGTCCCGACACCTTCCGAATGACCTTCTGGACCACCGGCACAATCTCCGATCGGGTCTGCCCCAGGAACTTGAGGGTCAGATGGAACAGCTCGGGATCCAGCCAGCGCACCGGGAATCCGGCCTCCCGGAGCGGCTCCGCCGCTTCGTGGATGCGCTGACGCTCATCGTCCGGGAGGTTCAGGGCTATGAAGAGTCGCATGAGGTCGGAGGGTGACGGTCTGAGGGATGCGTGGCGATGCTTACGAGTTGCACGGGAAGGACCTGTGAATCATGCCGTCCGGCTCCCCTGGGTCACCGGCAGCGACCGGCGTCCAGCCACGGCTTCCAACGCCTTGAGCGCCTGATCCACGTCCACTTCGGACGAGGCCCACCCAAGGGAGAGACGAAGGGCGCCGTCACCTGAAGACCCGATCAGGCGGTGGGCCTCCGGAGCGCAGTGGAGCCCGGAACGTGCCATGATCCCCCACCCCACTTCCAGCTCCCGCGCCAGTTGTGAGGGAGAGAGGCGATCCGCTACCACGGTTGCCAGGGCAGCCCCCTCCGGGGCCGGGGGAGAGAGTACCCGGATCCCAGGAATGGATTCCAATCCGTCGAGAAGGCGACGTTTCAGCCGGCTCTCATGGGCGTGAATCGCTTCTACTCCCTTCTCAAGCACGAACTCGCAACCCGCCAGCAGCCCGGCCAGGCCCGGAGCGTTGGGCGTTCCCGCTTCCAGGCGATCGGGAAGGGCCTCAGGCATCTCGCGGCTTGCGGAATCGCCGCCGGTGCCGCCGGTGAGGAAGGGGCGAACCGAGACACCCTCCCGAACCCACAGCCCGCCCGTCCCCTGGGGACCCAGGAGGCCCTTGTGCCCTGTGAATGCCACCAGATCCGCGCCGGCCTCCGCCGGTGAGACGGCCAGATGGCCGGCGGACTGGGCGGCGTCCACCAGGACCAGCGCCCCCCGCTCCCGAGCCAGCGTACTCATTTCCGCGAGCGGAAGTACGGTGCCGAGAACGTTGGAGACATGGTTCACCACCAGGAGGCGAGTTCCCTCCAGGAGGGTGGCCAGCGTGTCCATGTCCACCCCCCCGGCGGCATCCCCGGGAACCATCTGAACGTCCACGCCCCGGTCCCTGGCCAGGACGTGGGCCGGTCGCAGGACAGCGTTGTGGTCGTAGGGGGTCACCACCACCCGATCCCCGGGCTCCAGGATGCCGTGGAGGGCGGTATTCAGGGCATGGGTCGCATTCATCATGAAGGCGATCCGCCCCGGGTCACCCGGGAGACCCATGACCCGGGCCACGGCTCGGCGGCAGCGGAAGGCGATCCGGGCCGAGGTCACCGATCGACTGTACCCTCCTCGTCCTGGGGACGCGCCCACATCCTGGAGGAACTCCGCCACCGCCCGAGCCACTGTGGGCGGCCGAATCGCCGATGTAGCGGCATAATCCAGATAGTGCACCTCGCGCTCCCTCCTCCAGCCGGCGGTTCACCCTCCGGGCTCTCCTGGAGGGTCATCACACCGGACGCCGTGCCGTCGCCAAGCCGGTTCAAGCTACGGGTTGAAGCGTTCGGTCACAACACGGCCCCACCTGTATCCGCATCAGCGGATCCCGCCAGGGAGGCGGTACTGGAGCGCCTCGGCCACCTCCGCCCGCCCCACCTGCACGGCGCCGGCCAGATCCGCCAGCGTCCGGGCCACCTTGAGAACCCGGTGGACCCCTCGGGCCGAGAGGTGGAAGCGCTGCGAAGCACGCTCCAAAAACCCCTCCGCCTCCGGACTGAGCTCCACCAAGCGCCGCACCTCGCCGGAGGACATGCCGGCGTTCACCCGGTCCGGACCCAGACGCTCGCCTTGCAGGCGCCGGGCTGCCCTGACCCGAGCCCGCACCACCTCCGACGACTCTTCTCCTCCCGAACCTCGAAGGTCCCGGTACGGGACGGGCGGCACCTCCACCTGTAGATCGATACGGTCCTGAACCGGTCCGGACACGCGGGAGCGGTAACGGGCCACCTGACCGGGATCACAGGTACATGGTCGTTCCGGGTGGCCCAGGTACCCGCACGGACAGGGATTCATGGCCGCCATGAGAGTGAACCGTGCCGGGAACCGCACCCGTTCCCGGGCCCGCACCACCGAGATCTCCCCGCCCTCCAGGGGCTGGCGGAGGGCCTCGAGGGTGCTCCGACCGAACTCCGGAAGCTCATCCAGGAAGAGCACGCCCTGATGGGCCAGAGTGATCTCTCCAGGCCGGATGGGAGATCCTCCTCCCACCATCCCGGTGCGGGAGATGGAGTGATGGGGAGCCCGGAAGGGCCGGCTCCCCATGAGACCGCTCCCCTCCCGGAGGAGCCCCGCCACCGAGTGGATGCTGGTGACGTCCAGGGCCTCTGACGGGGCAAGCGCGGGGAGGATCCCGGGGAGGCGACGAGCCAGCATGGTCTTCCCAGACCCTGGCGGCCCAGCCAGCAGGAGGTTGTGCCCTCCGGCGGCCGCCACCTCCAGCGCCCGACGCGCCGCCGGCTGACCCCGCACATCGGCCAGGTCTTCGTCGGGCCTGGTCTCCCAGATCGCCTCCTGGGGGCAGCGGGGATGCACCCGGGGGATCTCCACCTCCCCCAGGAGGTGCCCCACCACCTCCTCCAGGGAATCGGCGCCCAGGACAGTGAGATGCGGATCCGCCGCCGCGGCCTCGGCGCCATTCTGCCTAGGCACGATGAGGGTATGGGCGCCGGATGGGCGGACGCCCCGGGCCACAGCCAGAGCGCCCCTTACCGGCCTCAGATGCCCCTCCAGGCCCAACTCTCCCACCAGGGCCACCCCTTCCAGGGCCGCCTGCGGGAGGGCACCCGCCCCCACCATGAGACCCACCGCCAGGGGGAGGTCCAGACCGCTCCCATCCTTTCGGAGATCCGCCGGCGCCAGATTCACCGTGATCCGCCGGGGGGGGATCCGGAATCCGATGCTCCCCAGGGCGGCACGCACCCGGTCCTTCCCCTCCCGGACCGCTCCATTGGGGAGCCCCACCACCGAGATGGCCGGAAGCCCACTCCCCAGGTGGACCTCCACNCGAACAGGNACACTCTGGATCCCGACAACGGTACCGGAACGAATCCTGGCCAGCATTCCCTTCCTCCCTTCCGAAGCCCCGGGACCCACAAACCGAAACGGCCCCTTTCAGCCCACACGATGCGCCGCCGAAGCGGGCGTATCCATGGCCGAAAGGGACCGA
>SL_3KL_010_SEDDRAFT_10001892_pt1 | contig 19119 bp, 19 predicted proteins | sample SodLakKL_010_SED_2_FD_10381 | JGI IMG/M metagenome (IMG submission 10381) | reverse complement strand
GTACCAAACTTTTTTAAATGTGGCACACAGTCCATAATCAGGTCGCTGGCTTCAGAGAGGTCAAGGGCTATAATGGCGTGTTTGAATAGTTTTTTCATGGCAGGTTCTTTTAGTTTTATATGAGACGTACTATAATATATGAATATAAATAACAGGCAGATCTTTTATAATGGGTAATTCCCCTATCCCGAGATTTCAGTGATTAGTTCTGTCAAGGTTGTATAAAAATAGCGCGATACGATATAGATCTGTTCACCTCCGTTTACCCGCATGTATCTTGAGAACCCCTGGGCACTTTCCCGGCCAAACTGAAGGAATATCCGATCCTCTTCTGTTTGAATCACCACGCATCCTGCCGGTTCTTGAAGTCCGTAAGTTTCTCCGGGTGGTGGGGACGTAATTCTGAAGTCCGGCGTGATTTTGGAGTATAGATTCCTAAGTTCTCTTGCTTCACGCTCCGACAGTTCTATTTCCAGGTAGTCTGCCGGGGTTTGAGTGGCCCACTCCCTCATCTCGCTACAAGAGGAGTCCATCTGCCCGGCCTGTGCCGCACGGCCGTAAATCTGCACCTGTGTCTGCAACTCAGGAAAATAAGCAACAATAGAGTTGATTGAAGCAGGGCTTAGCTCAAATACCGGCCTGTACACCACGTGGATATGGTCATCATGCCCCATAATCTCCAATCCCTCATCTGCATGAACGTGCGGATCAGGTTTCAGAAAAAGCACCACCAGATAAACAATAATGGTAATGCCCGTTGCCATCATTGATCGCTTTGCAGCGTTGTTCATTTTTTTCATTCCCTCCTCCTTCTGTACCAAACGGCAATGCCGCCAATCACAAATAGCCCGGGTATTAAGATCGATGAGAGTATAAACGTATTTCTGAGCTGACGGTTTGTAAGGTTAATAACGGGTAGTTCATAGGTTACCGGCTCGAGATCGAGCAGGACCTGTTCATCCATTAGCCAGTTAATGGTATTTGTGATCAGACGCTGATTGCCCAGGTAGTTCAGATATTCGTTTGTGGCAAAGCTTCCGGAACCGATTACGGCCAGCCTGTTTTCAGTGCCGTCCCGATTTGATTCCACCACGGCCATCAGGTCGAAACTGCGAGGCGCGATGTCGGAATTGCGCAGGTTTTCAATTTCTGACGGACTGTTTACCGTAACGCTTCGATCTGTTGATCGGAAAAGAATCAACGGATCCAGATAAGAAGGAACCGGATCAACAAGCTGCAGTTCCTGGATGCCCGGATAGAAAGTAAGAGAGAGGTCCTGCGTAATGATATGCTCTTCGTACGACCCCACCGCCGGTGCCATCGCATCATTCCAGAAGTGATTCCCAAAATCGATCACCATGTTATTCTGTGGAATAACGCCATACTCTTCGAGCAGCCCGCTCAATTCTCCATCGATAAAGGGACGCAGCGTTACCAGCAAATTACCGCCGTTGTTGAGGTATTCGCGAATCGCTTCAATTTCCATTTTAAGAAACGGCTCCATCGGTGAAGCGATTACCAGCAGGTCGGCATCATCGGGGACTCTTCCTTCTCTCTGCAGGTACAATTTCTCTGCCTCGAAACTCATCAGTTCCAGTGTCTCCTTCAGCTTCAGCATTCCCTGCTTTTGATGGAGAAAGATCGGGCGATCCTCCTCGCCTTCAAGCTCCAGGTGATCTTCAGAAACCCGGCTTTCTATATCAAATTCACCATGGCCACCTGTAAAATAAATTTTCTTCTCAGAATCATGCAGAAGCTGGTAGATTCCGTTTGATATGCTTACCTCATCACTTCCGTAGATATCCACCGTCCGGTCGCCCTTGGTGATGACTGTAGTGCCGTGAAACCGCACATTGTAGCGATCGGCAACCGATGGATTGCTGTTAATATCATACAGTTCAACGGTTACGTGCGGCGAGCTTCGCTGATACTCTTTCAGAAGCTCTATGGTAGGCCTGTATCGCGGATCATTCTGAATATAGAAATGAACAATTTTAACCTCACCATCAAGCTGATTAAGAATGTCTTTTGACTGTGTCGAAAGGGAATAGAGGCTGTCACGGGTGGTGTCTATCCTAAAATCAAGTTCGCCCGCAATCAGGTTTACAAAAAAGACGCCCACAACCAGGCTTGCCGCGATAATAAAAGCTGATAGTTTATTCATGTTCTAAAAGTTTAATATCGTTTTAAAAAGTCTGATTTCCCACCTAAGCGGACCACCTCAACCATACCTCATCAACTGCAACCGAAGCCAGGCAAGGCCGTAAAAGAGGCCGGTAAGGCTGAGCAAATACACGATGGATGAAAAATTGATCAGTCCGCGGACAAATTCTCCCTGGTGGGTTGATATCGATATAAATTCGAACGGCAGATTGATAAACTGCAGTGCCTCAAAACTTCCAATATACCGTATAAACCAGAGCAGGATCAAAATAGCGGTCGTGCCGAGTGCCGCCACAATCTGGTTCTCGGTCAGTGACGACACAAACAGGCCGATCGCGATATATGCGCTCCCAATCAGGAAAATCCCAAGATAGCCGGTCCAGATCGGGCCGAAATCGGGTTGGCTGTGAATCAGCAGCGGAATCAGGAAAACGAGAGTTCCCATCAGCATAATGGCCAACAGCGTGATCCCTGCCAGAAATTTACCAATGAGCATCTTTCCGATTGAAATCGGCATACTGAAAAGCAGCTCCAGTGTGCCCGAGCTCTTCTCCTCTGCAAGCAGCCGCATCGTTATCACAGGGGCCAAAAGCAGAAGCAGGATAGCCATATTATGAAACGCATTACTCATGGTGGCCACTTTCAGATAATAGAGGCTGAATGAGAAAAAATATCCGCTTATAAACAGGAACACCGAGATCACTATGTAAGCGATCGGGCTCCAAAAATAGTTGAAAAGTTCTTTTCGGTAGATGTCTAACATTTCTGATCCATTCGTTTAAAAAACCGGCTTCTCTCCGAGGTGGAGATCTGTTTACTCATTTCTCATAAACTGTAATATTGTGTGTTCAAGATCTTTTGCAATAGGAGAAACTTCAATTACGCTGATATTTTCGTTTAATAGGGTTTTCAGCAGCAAAGACTGCATATCGTCGCTGTCCGGCATGTGGATGGCCACTTTTACCGGAGCACCATTTTTGCCTTTTTCAATTTCAAATTTGGGATGTCCGTTTTGTGAGCTGAGAATGGTTTCAATTTTTTTCCTGTCTCCTCTCAGCTTCAGCATCAGGTTTCGCTGTCCGTCATCAGCAAGTTCATACTGATCAAGCCGGCCCTGGTATCGGAGTTTTCCGTTTTTGATTAGCACGATCCGGTCGCAGAGATTTTGGATCTCTTGCAGAATATGAGTGCTGAAAATGACCATGGTATCTCCGGATGCTTCCCGGATGATATCGCGCATTTCGCTGATCTGGCCCGGATCAAGACTGGATGTTGGTTCATCGAGCAATAACAGACGCGGATCTCCAAGAATAGCTTGTGCCAGACCAACCCGCTGCCGGTATCCTTTCGAGAGTTTACCAATTTCGCGTTTGGCCATCTCGCCGATATAGCACCGTTCAATAGACCGCTCAACTGCATCTTTTTGATCGTTTTTCGGAATCCCTTTAAAACGAGCCACCGTTTCAAGGTAGGTTCTGACCTTCATATACTCATATAGTGGCGGCACTTCCGGCAGGTATCCGATCCGTTTTCTGATCTCAAGATCATCGTTTACCAGGTCAAGCCCATCGAGTGTGGCCGTTCCCGATGCCGGAGCCGTACAGCATGCAAGCATTCTCAGCGTAGTGGTTTTCCCTGCGCCATTCGGACCCACAAAGCCGAGTATCTCCCCCTCGTTAAGATCAAAAGAGATGTCTTCTACAATTGTTTTGCCGTCAATATTCTTGGTAAGATTTTGTACGCTGAGCATGGTTTAATCTGAGATTTTATAGGTACTGTCTATCAATCAGACAAATTTTTTTTTTTTTTTTCACGGCTTCACGACCGCCCTGCCTACAATGTCGCCATCTTTCACCTTCTGCAGAAGCTCATCGGCTTTATCCAGGCTGTAGGTTTGAACGGGAATCGATTTCAGTTTCTTGTCTCGCACAATGTCGATCAGTTCCCTGAGCTCAGCAAGACTTCCGGTATAAGAGCCGCGAATAGTCAGGTTCTTTAGAGTGGTCACAGGATTTGAAAATGTCAGTTTGCCGCCAAACAGTCCAACCATCACCATGACGCCGTTTTTACGGAGCATGTTAAACGCAGAAGCTGCTGTAGTGGTATTGTTTACAAAATCGATCACCGCGGCAGCTCCCTGCTCATTCGTTTGAGCCATCACAGCTTTCACCGGATCCTCATTCATTGAATTGATGGTTGAAAAATCACCGATCTCTTCAGCTGTAGCAAGTTTTTTATCATCTACATCAATCACAATCACATTGGCACGCGTCAGCTCACCAACCACCTGCATCGCCATCAATCCCAGTCCACCGGCACCGATAATTACCAGCGTTTCATCTTCTTCAAGCGGAATCGTTTTTTTAAGTGCGCTATATGCGGTGAGTCCTGCGCAGGCGTATGAGCAGGCGTTTTCCGGCTTGAGGCCGTTAATATCTACAAGATACTGCTCGTGAGGAACCATGATATAATCGCTGTATCCTCCGTCGCTGAAAACACCCAGAGAACTTGGAGTGAGACACATCTGCATACGGTCTGTCCGGCAATACTTACAGGTACCGCACCCGATCCAGGGATAGACCAGCCGTGTTTCTCCGGGTTCAATCCCTTTTACATCCGAACCTGTCGATTCCACGGTGCCCACCACTTCGTGACCCATTGTCATCGGTAAATTCACACCGCGTTCGGCAATGTACATCCGCTCGTCATCACCCAGTTCATAATACCCTTCCCAGATATGAAGATCGGAGTGACAAACGCCGCATGCGTCCACTTTTAGTAAAACCTGGTTCCCTTTCGGCACCGGTTTTTCCAATTCTTTCCACTGCAGCGGTTTTCCAAATTCTGTGAGTTGTAAGCTTTTCATTCTGTTGCTGAATTTGATTCTTAGGTGATTTTATCTACCGACCGTCTGTGTCGGGAGAGCAGGGGGATTACATTCTGAGTTCTGAAATGTCCATTTCACAGTTTTACAGAGCTGTGAGTCGTCCCCATTTGCCTCCGTCGGCTGACGGAGGGGCTCTCCTTAATAAGCACATATTATGTCAAAATATTACTGGTTTTAAATCGATGTCTCGTGTGTTCTGCTCCGGTTTTATTATCCATGGTTGACTATTATGGTTTTCACAGCAGTTACATCATAGAGTGCCTCGAATCCTTTTTCGCGGCCAAACCCGCTCTTCTTCATGCCGCCAAATGGAAGCTCTACACCCCCGCCGGCTCCATATCCGTTGATATAAACCTGTCCGGCATTAATTGCAGTTGTTACGCGATGCGCACGGCCATTGTCTTTGGTCCAGACGGCAGCGATCAGTCCAAATTCTACATCATTGGCAATGCGGATTGCATCCGCCTCATCTTTGAACGGAATAACCGTCAATACAGGCCCAAACACTTCATTTTGTGCAATAAAGCTGTCGTTGTTCACCTTGCCCATCAGGGTTGGCGGATAAAAATAGCCGTCACCGCCCGGTTTTTGCGCTTGTGCCAGAATTTTGGCTCCCTCCTTTTCAGCCCGGGCCACAAAGCTTTCCACCCTTTCAAGCTGTTTTTTACTGATGATCGGCCCGATATCGGGATCGGTGTCAGCCGGGCCTACCTTTATTTTGTTGAACCGTTTGATTAGTTCATCAACAACTTTATCATGAATATCTTCCTGAATCACGAGTCTTGATCCTGCAGAACAGGTCTGGCCTGCATTCTGGATAATCGCGTTTACGATCACCGGCATCGCGGCTTCCAGGTCGGCATCATTGAACACTACCTGTGGAGATTTTCCTCCCAGCTCGAGGAGAACCGGCCGGATGTGGTCTGCAGAATTTTTCATCACCAGTTTTCCAACCTCGGGTGAACCGGTAAATGCCATATGGTCTATACCGGGATGGTTTGCCAGTGCGGCTCCGGCCTCTGTTCCCAAGCCGGTAACGAGGTTTACCGCACCGGGAGGAAATCCGGCTTCATGTATCAGTTCAAATGCTCGCACCACGGCCAGGCAGGCATCTTCGGCCGGCTTGAATACCGTGGCATTTCCGGCAGCAAGCGCGGGTGCAAGCGTTCTTCCCGTCATCTGCAGCGGGTAATTCCATGGAATAATGTGCCCGGTTACGCCCAGCGGCACACGCTGACTGTATACGGTATATCCCTCCGTAAACGGAATTGAATCGCCGTGAAATTTATCGGCAGCACCGGCATAAAACTCAAAATATCGCCCTATCAAAGCCGCATCAGTACGTGCCTGTTTCATCGGCTTGCCGGTATCTTTTGATTCCAGTTCAGCCAGTTCCTCTACGTTCTCTTCCAGCACCTTTGCCACTTTATAAAGAATTCGCCCACGATTTGCCGCATCAGTTTTACCCCAAACACCGTTAAATGCCTCACGCGCCGCTTTCACAGCCGCATCAATATCCTTTTCACCGCTTCTTGCAATTTCGCCGGCTTTTGTGTCGTAGGAAGGATTCACCATATCCAGTTTTCCAAGTGATCCGTCTACCCATTTTCCGTTGATATAATTTTGTGGTTTTGTCATGGTAGTATTGGTTTTGGATTAAATAGTTATTCGGCATCCCTCGCTCACGCTGCAGGTGATTTATTCTATTTTCAGAGGGATTTACTCATTCCGGTATCAACTCATTGCTTTCTGCTTCTAAAATCCAGTTCGAAATTTTTTTCGCGTCATTTTTGTCTTTACCCGCATAATCCATCAGGCCAAAATATTTTTTCAAAAGCTCTTCTTCCAACAGCGGGTTTTCCGGATCACCTTTCGCCGATTTAATCTTTGACTCATAGGTTTCCCCGCCTGCCTTAACCTTCAAATAGGCTCCCCAGTGTTTCGGGTAGGCTTCACCAAATTCTCTGCCCGTTGAAAGCGTCACGTTTTTAATTAAATCGGAATTGCGGTTTTCAATCAGCAGGTCTCCTTCAAAATGGTTCAGCCCTGGAAAACCATGCCGAAGCGCAAGGCTCACACAGTACTGCATGCTGAATTTGGCAGCATACGTGCTTTCTGGCCGCGGATTATCGGTAACATGAATTGCTGTTTCGTAGGTCGATACTTCTACAGATTCAATGCGGGCTGTTTCCACGCCTGAATGCTCCATTTCGGAACGGATCTGCAGCGCAGCGTCAATTGCCGGATGGGTGTGGCGGCAGGATGGATACGGCTTGATAGAAGTTTCGGTCAGTTTCCAGTTTTCCGATTCGGCAGTTACAGCGTCAGGAACGGGATCCGGACAGAACCCTTTAAAAAATCCTTTTTCTCCTTCAAGAATTTTTTCCGGGCCGGTAAATCCTTCTGCGGCCAGCAGTGCTGCTTTAAGTCCGGCCGCGGCGGCGTGACCCGCATGGAGATGTTTGCTCATGGTGGCATCTTCATTAAACTGCCAGAGCCCCGCTGCCTGTGTTCCGGCATTTCCCATTGCCCAGACAAACTGCTCTTCATTTAAGCCCAAAAGGAATACAGCCGTGGTGGCAGAACCAAATACTCCGGCCGTGGCCGTGTTGTGAAATATTTTATAGTGCGAGGGCCCCACAGCTTCACCAACCCGGCAGATCGCTTCGTACCCTTTCAGGGATGCCAGTAAGCAAGCTTCAAAATCTTTTTTTAAAAAACGCGACAAATTCCATGCCACAGGAAAAACCACACAAGCCGGATGGGTTACCGAGCCGCGGTGAAGATCGTCTGTTTCTGTTATGTGCGACTGGGCAGCCATCAAAAAAACCTCCTGTTCAAGGCCGGTACCGCCCCATTTGGAGTTCCAATGATCCAGGATTTTGCCCTGTTCCGTATTTCCGCCGGCAGTATAGCACCCCATCCAGTCGAGCATAAACCCGCGGGTTTTGATGAGATCATCTGCCGTAACCGGTTTGCCATCAATCAGGCGATATAGCTGCCTTGTCAGCGATTCCATGAATAGGTCCAGTTTACCGTCGCTTTCATTGCCATGTTTCCTTCCGGGCCTGTAACACGAAGCTCCACCCTGTGATTATCCACACCTTTACCCTGGATGGTAATCTGTTCATCCAGATACACCGGCCCGACCGCACTGTATTCCACATCTTCAATTACCCTTCCATCATCTTTATTTTTAAAGGCGTCTAAAAGCAGAACCAACAGGTACGGCCCATGTACAACTAAATTCGGATAGCCTTCAATTTTCTTAACATACTCCCGGTCGTAATGAATCCGATGGCTGTTAAACGTAAGGGCTGAAAAACGAAAAAGCTGAACGGAATCCAACTTGGTTGTTTTTTTCCAGTCGGGATCAATATCCAGCGGCTGCGTTCGGATGGGGTGTGCACCTTCTTCCGATTCCTCACGATATACAATCTGCTGCTCTTCATCGACTGCCACAGCTCCCCTGGCGCTAATCTGATGCCGGACAGTTACAAAACAGAGCTTGCCTGTACTGCCCTCCTTCTCGTTGATCGCAATAATCGTTGATTTTTTTTCAGCCGGTGTTCCCGCAAGCAGTGGCTTTTTAAATGCTATTTTTCCGCCAGCCCACATTCTTTTTGGCAGTTCAACCGGTGGTAAAAAATCTCCTTTCAAAGCATGGCCGTCTACAGCAATATTTGACTGCATATCGATCGGTGTAAAATAACACCAGTGCGCGCAAGGCGGGAGTTCAGTGCCTGTTGTAACCGAATGAGGGTTTTGATTCATCAATGCCTCAAACCGCTGCAATTGCTCCGGAGCCATTGAGTCGTTTCTATCTTTTGTTTTGCCAATCCATTCATCGTAACTCATGATCTGAACTCCTTTTTTATTTTTTCATCATGTTCGCCCAGTTCGGGAATTTTTCCATAACCGGAACTAAAACCACAAAATTTTGCAGGGCGGTCGGCCATCTCAACACACCCTGATTCAGAATCCACTTCAATTAACCGTAGTTGCGGATGCCCGGCAAACTGTTCTAATGTATTCAGGTTTGAATACGCTATTTGCGCACTTTTTAATCTATTCAATGCTTCATTATAATCAAGTCTTTCAAACTTTTCCTGAATTAACCGGTTTAACACTTCTACATTTTTAACGCGCAATGAATTTCTGCTGAACCTGTCATCCTGTGGATCAACACCCCCACTCAGCACCTCTTCACAAAATCTTTTCCACTCCCGCTCATTTTGAATACCGATCATAATTTCTCGTCCGCCCTTTGTTTTAAACGGGCCGTAAGGAGCGATCGCTGCGTGATGCACACCCGACCGTGGTGGGGCTTTACCCCCATATTTTTGATGCAGAAAGGGTACCATCATCCAGTCGGCCATCGAGTCGAACATCGACACTTTTATACCGATACCTTTACCGCTTTCATTTCGCTGTATAATTGCTTCCAAAATTGCGGCGTAAGCGTGCATGCCCGTACTGATATCCGCTATGGAGATCCCAACCTTGGCACGAACATCTCCATCACCCGTCACATCAATCAGTCCCGACTCGGCCTGAACCAGGTTATCGTATGCTTTCATCTCGGCGAACTCACCTTCCTCCCCATAACCGCTGATATCGCAGGAGATCAGTTTTGGATTTATTTCCCGCAGTTTCTCACTGTTGAGGTCTAGTTTTTTCAGGGCGCCGGGAGCCAGGTTTTGAATAAAGACATCGGCCTTTGCAATCAAATTGAGGAAAAGTTTTTTCCCTTCTTCTGATTTTATGTTGATCCGTACCGACTCCTTGCCGCGGTTTATCCACACAAAATATGTGCTCTGCCCTTTTACCACTTCGTCGTATTGACGCGCAAAATCACCGGTTCCCTCGCGCTCTATTTTTATCACCCGTGCTCCAGCGTCTGCCAGGCGACAGCTCGCAAATGGTGCTGACACGGCCTGTTCGATGGAAACTACGGTAATGTTATGCAATGGGTGGAAGTTCATATTTAAGTAACAATCAGGTTTTGGTAAAAAATTACCCCGCTTAAAAGGGATTTTAATCTATGTCTTATTTCAATTCCACTATCCATTAAATTAATATGATCTTGGAAGCCCTAAAACATGTTCAGACAGATACGCCAGTATTAAATTTTTTGAAATCGGTGCGACCTGATAGAGTCGCGTTTCGCGGAATTTGCGCTCGATGGCAAAGTTGGCATCAAAACCGCGCCCGCCGTAGGTTTGCATTGCCACGTTGGCTGCTTCCCATGACGCCTCGGATGCCAACAGCAAGGCGGTATTGGCCTCCTCTCCGCAGTTTTCTCCGGCTTCAAAAACCGCGCACCCTTTCTTTACCATCATTTCGGCGGCCAGCATCGAGGCATATGCCCGTGCAATGGGAAACTGGATTCCCTGATTTTTACCGATCGGGCGGCCGAACAGCTCCCGCCGGTTTGCCCAGTCCGTTGAGCGTTCAATAAACCACTTGGCATCACCTACACATTCGGAAGCGATTAGCAGGCGCTCGGCGTTCATTCCATCTAAAATGTAACGAAACCCCTTTCCCAGCTCACCCACTAGGTTTTCTTCGGGAATAAACAGATCTTTGATATAGATCTCAGTCAGTGAGTGGTTCATCATGGTACGGATTGGCTTGATATCAAGGCTTTTGCCCTTCTCCTTCCGCATGTCCACGATAAATGTGGAGAGTCCGTCTACCTTTTTCTTTACCTCATCTTGCGGGGTTGTACGAGCCAGCAGCAGCATCAGATCGGAATACTGCCCTCGCCCGATATAGAATTTATGGCCGTTTACCAGATATCCGCCATCCACTTTTTCAGCGAAGGTGCGAAGTTTGGTGGTATCGCTGCCGGTGTGTTTTTCAGTAACTCCAAAAACCTGCAATCTCAATTCACCGGATGCAATTTTAGTCAGAAATCGATTTTTTTGCTCTTCATTTCCATGTTTAAGAAGCGTGCCCATAATGTACATTTGAGCGTGACATACTCCGCCGTTACACCCGTTGGCCTGGATCTCTTCCATCACTACGGTGGCTTCGGTCAGCGTTCGTCCTTCGCCGCCGTACTCTTTGGGTATCAACACGGAGAGCAGGCCGCTGGTGCTCAACTCGTCTACAAATGCCGACGGATATTCACGGTTTTCATCCAACTCCTGCCAATACTCATCAGGGTACTTTTTGCAGATCTCCCGCACCCTCGACCGCAGCTCTTCGTGGTTTTCATTTAGATTGATATTCATCATTTATGGATTAAAAACTTTGTTTGATTAAGCTCCCTTCGAGTCCACCCTGACCCGGATGGGAGGTTACTAAGAAAGATTTAAATTCCTTGCCCTGTCCACAATTCTCTTTGCCTGGTTAATGACAGGCGGCTCCAAAACTTTACCTTTCCAGGCTACGGCATGCCCGCCTGCTTCTTCAAAGATGCGGATCATTTCGCCGGCTTCTGCCACTTCATCTTTGGTTGGTGAAAAAACAGCGTTGATAGTTTTTACCTGCGCCGGGTGGATTGCGGCTTTGGCTGTAAAACCGAATCTTTGGGCGTTATCGGTCTCTTTTTTCAGCCCGGCTACATCATTCAGATCAAACCAGGGCATATCAATCAGGCTGAGGTTCAATCCGCCGGCACTGCGGATAAATTCCGAACGGTATGTCGCAAGCACGTCCCACTCTTTGGAACAACCGAGCTGCATCGCAAGGTCGTGGCCGCCAAACACTGCTCCATCTACGGTATTACAGCTCAAAATGTCTCTCCCGTTCTCAAGTGCCTGTGCGGATTCAATAAGTGGAAATAGCGGTATTGATTTGCCGGAGGCTCCCAGCTTGTTAATTACTTTTTTGAGTGGAGACGCATCATCAATTTTTGGAATCATCAATCCATATATCATGCGCGACAGCGTAAGAATCATCTCCAGGTCGCTCTTGCCGGCTTCACTTTCAGGTGAGTTGATTCTCAGAATCAGTTTTTTTTCTGCAGCTACTCCCTTTTCAAGGAATGTCTGCACATCAGCCCGCGCTTCATCTTTTTCATCCGGCGGCACACTATCTTCCAGGTCAACACAGATCGCATCTGCTCCGGAAGCCACAGCTTTTTCCCACTTGTCCAACTTTCCTGCAGGAACAAAAAGTAAACTTCGGATGTCTGTCCAGTTGTTCATTGTTACCTTTTCTGAATATGTTTATACACTTCCGGTCTCATTTTGAGGGTCGTTGCTGCATCAAAATGAGAGTCAATATAGAGCCAGTTGCCCGGCTCAACTTCTTTCAATTTAACCACAAATGTTTTGTGATATATAAGTGATGTTTTTTCGACTTCTATGCTGTACTCTTTAAGCAGCTTATTGCGGCTGAGCACGATACCTTTAAGCAAATCTTCTGCTTCTTCCTTTGCTTCCTTATCCGATATTTTGGGTTCCAACTTTACACCCTTGCCGAAATTGGAGTCCGTAATTTCCGGGAACCCCTGAACTCTTTCACGAATTGGCCTGAGTGCATCTACCGCAACCAAATNACGATAAGACATTCCTTTTTTTAAATAGGTGTCCATTTCCACACCGAGNGTAATGTAATACCAGGGATACCATACNTCAACAACACCNTCCTGTTCAAAACGGTTCAATAATCGTTTAAACGGATAGGCGCTTTTTATACCAAATTTAACCTGCCCGGGATGAAGTTTAGCATCAGCAACTGCAGCCATAATCTTATTTCCGGGTGGGTGAAAAAATTTCGTTCAGTTTCTCTTCCGGCATCGGTTCGGTAAACAGGCTTACTACAATCATCACAACAACACCGAGAGTTACGCAAACTCCGGCTGCCCCAAAGGGATTTTGCCACCCTACAATCAGCCACATTGAGGCGTAACTGATCACCCCTACAAGGAAGGAGGATATAGCCGCCGTCTTTGTTGATCGCCTCCAGATTGAACCGATCACCAGCGGGCCGGCGGCTCCACTCATGATACCGCCCACACCGATCCATAGAAGTACGGCCAGGAAATCGGGTGGATTCCATGCCAGCCACATCGCAGCAAATACGGTAACAATGGTAGCAATACGTGAAATATTGAGAGCCGTTTTTTCGAGCTCTTTTTGAGATTTATTGGGATGGATTTTATGAGCAAACGTTTTTCTGTAAAGGTCGTTACTGAAAATCACAGCAATGGATACAAACAGCCCGTCTGCGGTGGAAATAATGGCAGAGAGTATGGCAATGCCCAAAAACCCTGCAACCACAGGCGGAAACAGTTCCACAAACAGAGCGGGTATAGCGGCATCGGGGCGAAGTTCCGGCCCGATGATTGCCCGGGCGTGCAGGCCTCCAAGCACTGCAAAACCGAGAATAGAACCGATCGGAATGGCAAGAATCAGGAATTTCCGAAGCTGAGCTGAATCTTTCAGCGCAAATGCTTTGTTTCCAATGTGAGGGTTCATGGCAAACGGAAGGTGAGCGATAAACATCAGGATAACCAGCCAGAGACTTCCAAAAATCGGATCACCGGGCGAAAAATAATTGTCCCAGGAAATTGATGAATCCTGTGCTTCAATTGCAGCGTTAATTCCGGCGGCTCCTCCGCTTTCCGTTCCTGTTCCCAGGAAAAAGAGCCCGGTAATTAACAGGGCAATCAATAACATTAAGCCCCCCTGAAATGCATCCGTCAAAATATCGGCATGGGAACCGCCAATCGTAATGTAAATTCCGATCACAATTACGGTGATCACCACACCTGCGCGATAGTCAAGGCCAAGGATGACTTCAAATGCAGTGGCAGCCGCTACAACCTGTGCGGTTACATAGTAGATAAGCAGCAGAGAAAGTATTGCAAAGCCAACTCTTAGAAAATCACTGTCGAACCGCTGGCCTAAAAATTCGGGAAGGGAATTGGATCGAAATGTATCACCTGCTCTTTTGATAAGCTGAACGGAGAGAATCAGCCCCAGGTAAATTCCAATTGGATAGATAGCAGGATACCAAAGGGCCGGAAAGCCTTTATCGTAAGCAAGCCCGGGGATTCCCATAAATGTAGAGCCGCTGGCAATGGTAGAGGCGAGCGCCAGTACAAGTATGTAGGGGCCATACGATTTACGGGCTACGGCAAAATCTTCATCCGTTTTGGTTTTGGTCATGGCATAGAAGCCAATCCCAAGCGTACCCCCAATAAAGAAAACAAGCCAGAACCAGCCCCAAAAACCAATACTAATATCTTCCATAAATCAGGGCCTCAGGTCCAGTCTTCTTTATTGGATACATACCAAATTCCGGTAATCCAATAGACGAGAATAATGATGCCGAGCAATATCAACAGATTCATATGAGTTGTACAAAAAAGGAAGGCCGCTGTTTTAGCGGCCTTGTTAGGTTATTATCTGCCCATTAATCGTAGTACTCAGGAAGCAGTCTTCGGGTTTGGAACTGTTCCATGCTGTGGCCCAGCCAGATCTCCCCATTTTCACGATCGCGAATCATTTTCATCCGCTCAATGGCTTCCATTGCAGCTTCCACATTCCATACAATTCCCGGTATCGTACCCTGCAGGTTTTCGGGCATATATGCAGCATCGGCGGCAAGTATAACGGTACCTTCATTTTGCAGACGAACAATCAAAGATTGATGCCCCTGGGTGTGCCCTTTGGTATCAATCAGTTCAATAGAGCCATCACCGAACAGATCAAGGTCACCGGTTATTTCCATAAAGTTGTAATTGCGGGTATTTTTATAATCATCCAGAACATAGGCTGCACGCTGGAACTGCTCGGGCCACCATGCGTTTTTCAGCTCGGCTTTTTGCACTATATGAGTAGCGTTCGGGAACATGCTGATGTTTCCGGCGTGATCGAGGTGGAAGTGAGAGTGGATTACATATTTTACATCATCTACTGATTTACCGATGCGCTGCAGCTGCTCATCGATACCCTGATCACGTGTCATGCTTGGAGTAAATGCCTGCGATACCGGACCCCAATACTCTTCACCATCATCGGGAACTACATCTACACTCATTCCCGTGTCAAACACAATCAATCCACGCGGATGATCAATTATATACATTGGAACCGGAATGTCAATTCTTGTCCCCACATTGGTCATAGCTGTTAACCAGCCCTGGTCCAGTTCAAGCGTTCCGCTTGTTGTTACATACATTTTTATGTCACTGTTTTGTGCATCAGCAGATGTTAAAATTGCAAACACCAGTGATAGGGAGAAGAGAATGGTTGAAACTTTTTTCATGGAATCTCTGGTTTGGTTTTTGTCAAAAAAAGCGCTCCCAGATATTTTAGTAAATGAAATCGAGTATTGCAATATTCGATATTAAAGGGAATTGAATTACTCATTTCTCCACTCATGAAAAAATTTAATCTAAACCCATCAACTGCATTTTTTATCGTGTAAAATATTAGCCGGCATAGATTTAGTTTCATACCTGCTTCGTTTACAGATGAATTGGCATAATGAATGAGTTCAAAAAGTTTTACATTTATAATTGTATGAAAACGACGTACATCAATCAAAACCTCTGCTTTTTTTTACTGCTCACAGCTTTCTGTGTAGCTCTTGCGAGCACAACTAATGCACAAAGGCTCATTGAACGAAACCAGATTCTGAATCCGTTGGAAAATCCTTCCCTGAATGTTAAGCAGGGAAAAACGATGTGGTTCAGCCAGGTAGGGGGATGGGGATCGTTTGGCAACTATGCCTTTTCGAGGGATGCAAACCACTTTTGGTACCAGGAGCTTGGAGCCTATTTTGAACTCTACAGAAGCGGAAACTCGACTAGTGTTGCAATTACTACACAGATTGAGTTCATCGCTGATGACGACAACGATATCAACTTCAGCCCGAGGGCGATCTTTTGGGAAGAGGGAATTCTATTCACATCCCGGAGAGACGGTTTCTTTTTGCAAGCCGGTTACTATCATCGCTGCAAACACGACATTGACAACCTGAACCTGGGTGAAGAGCGCGCTACGGTGTTTGGAAGCGCGATGGGGCGAGTGATTATCCCGGTTTCGCTCTCCAGGCCCGGCGACGCACTCTTCTCTCTCCGGCTCGACTACTACACCATAACCTGGGAGAGAAGAATTCCGCGTGATAATTTTGAATTTGAACCGAATATTGAGGATTTGAGCGCATCTCTGATGACAAACATCGACTGGCGCATTCGCCTGAGTGATCAAAATTTTGTTAGTTTTGGCGGATACGCAATGACCTCGCTCTATGATGCTGACCTGAGGAGCAGCGGCAAAATCTCAGTTAATATTGGCACGGACAGAGGCATTGGTGATGTACAGTTCGGATTTCATCTCGAACACCTGGCAGACAGCGGTATTCCTGTACGCCCCAAGGCAGCCACCCTTGCCGGTTTTGGAATTCGAATCAACACCTCGGAAGCATCCGCTAACGGATTAACGCCATCTTTTTTACTTTGAAGTTTTCGATGATGATAATCAGTGAATTACAAATGTTTTGCCAAGACTTTAGATGTCCCAAAGGCAATTGTCATCTTTTTGGATCTTGATTCCATACAGAATTTCCCGGCCTTGAATTCCCTGTACGGGGAAGCGGAGGCGTGCATTACGAATCCTCAGCCACGCAGGGTAAACGTTTTCCTATGATAAATAGATGACTAATGCGTGGCCTTGGATACGTTCGACTCCGCTTTCACGTACGCCTGGGAATTCACAGCCTTGAGTTTTTGCTTACTTTTGGGTCAAGCCAAAAGTAAGATGGAAAAATGGTTGCCAGTCCAAATGGTTTAATTGAAGCATCTTCGNAGAAGTCCTGCGGACAAGCCTAAAGTAAACAAGCAATTAGATTCTTTAGTGCACCACTGCTGGTGTCCCAGAGCGGAAGTCTGAGNAATTCGAATTTACACCTCCGGAAGCATCCGCTAGCGGATTAACGCACTTTCTATTACCTCCTAAAAACCTTATTAACCTAAGTTCGATTAATAGTATGTCGATTGAGGTACTGAAAGTCCCCTCCTTTCCAAGGTGGGGAGACTCATTTCTCGAAATTTTAGAATCGCCCCTACTAAGGGATCTCTTTGGGCTCATTGTTTGTACACGAAGTGAAACTCAGGTCATCATTTATTCGGGCCGTTTTTTGGACCATCCATATCAGACGGATTCACAATCTGTAGCTGATTACTGAGGGAGGTCTGCAGCTCTTCAACATCATCTTCGCTGAGCACTTCAGAGATCTCTTTTACNCCCACCTTGAGCAGTAAATTATAGACCATTCGGTTAAAGAGCATCTGATGCGCCGCAGATGATAACTGCATCANCTGCTCNTGCGGGACTTGCGCTCCGCTCAATTTGATNTTATTGAAGATCGGTTCAAGCAGTTTCTCAATCTGTTTATGCAGTTGATTTTCTAGCTCTTTTGCGTTTTTGTTCTCTTTACTGGTTACTTCTTTTCCTGATGGATCTACTAACTTCATTTCTTGTCTGTTCTGTGTTTAATTGATTCTGTTTTTCTTCAATATTGTAACATGAAAGGTACGGGTTAAAATTCCGGATGGAAAATTCGAAGATAGAAGTGAGTCATTTTGAACCACGAGCCCAACCTCTTCGCCCATTCGGGAAGCTCTCTAAAAACCCGAATCGTGAAATGTAGCGTACCTACGGTACTTATGAGGCTTGGGCAGCTATAACCCCGGATTTCTTCCGGGGTTATAATATCGGCGATGCCTAACGGCATACTCCATGTTATTGGCAATCAATTACATACCTTCCGGTTATTCCGCAGCTCCCGGGCGATATTCACGAATTATATTTTCGATCACATCCTCATCTGTAAAGCGAACCGGTTTCATCTCATTGTTTGCAAAAAGCACCAGCTGATCATTAAAGTGGGGTGAGTCCTCCTTGATGCTTTGGCCATAAGCTAAAATGGTATATGCACGAGGGACCTCTCCAAACTCAACTGCAAACACCCAGCCGTCGCCGCCACGTACTTCCCGCCGGGTCTCATCATCGCGATGTTCGATGAACCAGAGCACCTTAAAGCATCCAACCATTCCGGTGCAGCCACTCACGGCTACGTCAAGGTCTCCGATTACCGCGCGGTGTACTTCCCCCCAGGGCAGATTCCAGTGTCCATGATTCTCTTTGGTCTCTTTCACCGCCCATTTGAAATCCTCAACAGCGCGATCGGGGTCTGCAAGCCCGTAGGGTGTGGTTGCCGGCTCATCATACGACCAGGGCTTTTTGAATAGATTTTCAGGCGTGGCGGCAAACCCGACGGATTCGGGTGAACCGCTCACACGAACTGAATCCGCCGTAGAGACATACCGGTTCCACCAGTTTTCAAAAAGCAGTCCGCCGCGGCTGTCGCGGGCAACGGTATTGTCCCACTCCTTCAGCATCTCAATGGCCAGGGCAACATCTCCATCCGGGTTGGATGCTTCAACTGCCTCGATCAGATCTTCTTTCACCCGGTCGGCCAATATCATTCGCTTGCTGTGCTTCATCTCAACCACGTCCTCAAGTGAGAACGTCTGATCGTTATGAATCAGTTCATGCGAATGCTGGCTGCGTAACCGGAAGGCGGGTTCATCAAAGTAGGATGGAAAATCTTCGGGCGGTAAAATTTCATTCATGTTGGTGAAATGAAACGGGTCATTTTCATTTCTGAGGTATCCTCCTTCAGGGTTCAGCAGCCTGGGCAGGGCTTCCCATGGCAGGATATCGTGCCACATTTGATCGGACTGAGTTACATGAACAGCCGTGGTATCCCCACCGGCTTCATGCGGGCGATCAGGAATGGTGCCATTCCACACATAGTAGATGTTTCCGTCGGCATCGGCATAGGTGAGGTTGGAGGATGTTCTGGCGCGCATCTTCATCGCGGTCTTTCCACTCGTCCAGGTTTTGAGCCTTCATCATTTTGATGAACTGCTCTCCGGTTCTGAACTCTCTGTCGCCGGCAGCTCGGATGATGTAAACTTTGCCCCCCTCGCGGTGAATTACAGGCCCGTATGGAGTTGAAAGAAACTCCCGGGTTTGCACACCTAACGCATTTCCATGTTTGAACTCAACCTCAACAATCTCTTTGGTGATGGGAACCGA
>SL_3KL_010_SEDDRAFT_10001891_pt1 | contig 19136 bp, 12 predicted proteins | sample SodLakKL_010_SED_2_FD_10381 | JGI IMG/M metagenome (IMG submission 10381) | reverse complement strand
ACTGCGCCGGCAGGGATGCTGGCGGTCTGGCTCGCCCTGGTTGCTCCGGTTTCGCCGGAGACCGCGGCCGGGACCGTGACCGGCCTCCAGATCCTCCCGGCCCCTGAACGCACCGAGGTGGTGATCTCGCTCGAGGGCGAGGTCACAACCCGGGACTTTACCATGGAAGGACCCGACCGGGTGGTCGTGGACCTCCTTGGAGCCCGCTTCTCCAGCGACTCGGAACAGCGCGCCCGGGTGGATCGTGGGGGTATCCTGACCCTTCGGGCCTCCCAGTACGACCGGGACGTGGTACGAGTGGTCCTGGAGCTGGATCGACCAGTGGAGCACGTGGTGCAGAGTGGAGACGGCTACGTCCGGATCTCCCTCCACGGTCCCGGCGAGACCTTTCAGCCCTGGAGCCTCTCCGTACCCGAGCCCACCTCCCCCAACGCCGGGGTTGCGGTTCCCGCCACGGCGTCCGCGGACAACGGCGAGGCCCGGAGTTCCCGCGCGGCCACCAACCGTCGTGGAATCGTGGCCGATGAATTCAGCCGCCGGATCAGCGTCTCCTTCAGTGGGACGCCCATGCAGGACGTGCTGTTCACCTTCTCGGAGTTCTCCGGACGGTCCATCGTCCCGGGGGCCGGCGTGGCGGGGATGGTGAGTGCCGATATCCGGAACCAGCCCTGGGATATCGCGCTCCAGACCATCCTCGAGTCCCATGGACTGGCGGCTCGGGAGTACGACTCCGGCATCATCCGGGTGGACCGCCTCCAGGATCTGACGGAACGGGCCGAGGTGGAGCAGTTGGTGACCCGGCCCTTCCGGGTCAACTACGGGAGCGCGCTGGATCTGCAGCCTGCCATCGAGAGCTTGCTCTCGAGCCGGGGCCGGATCTCGGTGAGCGCGTCCACCAACTCGCTGGTGGTCACCGATGTCCCCAGCGTGCTGGAGGCGGTGGATGAACTCCTCATGGGGTTGGACCTCGAGACACCGGAAGTGACCATTTCGGCCAAGATCATCTTCGTGAACCGGACCGATCTGGCGGAACTGGGCATCGTCTACGATCTGAAGGACATGCGCGGCAACCAGCTCAATGTGGTGACGCCGGGGCTCATCGACTCCACCGGCGACGGGAATCTCAACGAGCAGGTCGATCCGCCCACCAACGTCATCTCGCTGCGCGGCAACTCCATCGCCGCTCTGGGGAACGCCCGCCAACGGGTGGCAACGCCCTCGCTGCAGTTCCTGAACTCCATCGTCATGGGACGGATGACGCTCCTGACCTTCGTGGAGGCTCTCGAATCGGTACAGCTCAGCGACATTCAGGCTGCGCCGCAGGTAAAGGTGCTGGATAACCGACCTGCCCGCATCCAGGTGGGAGAGAGGACCCCGGTGCGGGGGGTCCAGAGAGGCCAGCAGCAGGGAGGCGATGAAGGCTCCCTCTTCATCGGGGCCCCGCAGATCGAGTTCGTGGAGACCGGGATCATCCTGGAGGTGACCCCCACCATTACCGCCGGCGATCTCATCTTCATGGACCTCCGGGCCGAACGCTCCGGAGTGGAGGAAGTGGGGATTGAGCTCGGGTACCGCTTCAACACCCAGGAGGCCCATACCCAGGTTCTGGTTGAGGACGGTGAGACCGTAGTCATCGGTGGCCTTACGGTGACGGAGGTGGAAGAGAGCCGGGTGGGGATTCCCATCCTGCAGCACCTCCCCTTCGTGGGTCGGGCCTTCCGTTTCAGCTCCCAGTCCCGTATCCAGCAGGACCTCATCATCATGGTCACGCCGCAGATCACCCGGCGCTGATTCACGGCCTGGCGCTGATTCGCCGTCGGGCGCTGATTCGCCGCCGGGGATGGCCCGGCGGACAGGGGGCAAAAGACGCCCGGTCTGGACAGGCTCCAGGCCGGGCGTCAGGTTTTGGGCCGTCCCCACAACGGCTTCCTCTCGCCTCGGCAGGTCCCATGTCCTTCCTTCGTCTTCTCCGCTTCCACACCGCCGGGGAGTCCCACGGCCGAGGCCTCACGGCCCTTATGGAAGGGCTTCCGTCCGGACTTTCCCTGCAAATGGAGCGGGATGTGGACCCGGAGCTGGCCCGCCGTCAGGGAGGCTACGGACGGGGTCGGCGCATGCAGATCGAGCAGGACCGGGCGGAGCTCCTCAGCGGCGTTCGCCTCGGGGAAACGTTGGGGTCTCCCCTCAGCATGATCGTGTGGAATCGGGACTGGGAGAACTGGACCACCGCCATGGGCCACCTCCCTCCGGATCCGGACGAGAATCCCAAGGCGCTCCGACCCATGTACCTGCCACGCCCAGGGCATGCGGATCTGGTGGGGGTGCTCAAGTATGCCCGGAGGGATACCCGGGACATCCTGGAGCGGGCCAGCGCCCGGGAGACGGCGGCGAGGGTGGCCTGCGGGGCGGTGGCGAAGCGGCTTCTGGGTGAGTTCGGGATCCAGGTGGGAAGCTTCGTCCGCTCCATCGGAGACGTCCGGGCCCGGGATCCGGAGGAGCTCCCCGAGGACCTGAACGCCGTCACCGACGCCTCGCCGGTTCGCACGCTGGACCCGGATGTGGCGGATGCCATGATCCGGGCCATCGACCAGGCCCGCGAGGATGGGGACACCCTGGGCGGGGTCTTCGAGGTGGTGGCCACCGGTGTACCCGTGGGCCTCGGGAGCCACATTTCCTGGGACCGGAAGCTGGATGGGCGCCTGGGCGCCGCCATTCTCTCTATCCAGGCCATCAAGGGCGTGGAGGTGGGCCTCGGCTTCGAGGCGGCTCGACGGTTGGGCTCCCGTGTCCACGACCCCATCGTCCGGGAAGACGCGGAGACCCGTGCCGGTGGCTTCGTCCGTTCGTCCAACGGGGCCGGGGGGTTGGAGGGAGGAGTGACCACCGGTGAGCCCCTGGTGGTCCGTGGCGCCATGAAGCCCATTTCGACGCTCCTCAAGCGTCGCCTCCCCTCGGTCGATCTCAGAGATGGATCCGCCCGGGAGGCAGCCACGGAGCGGAGCGATGTCTGCGCCGTCCCCGCCGCCGCCGTGGTGGGAGAGGCCATGGTGGCGCTGGTGCTGGCCGACGCCTTCCTGGAGAAGTTCGGTGGGGATTCCATGGAGGAAATCCGCCGGAACTTCGATGGATACCTGTCGTACCTTTCGGAACGCGGCTGGGGGGAACGCTGATCCTGGCAGACGACGCGGCGGGGGGCACTCCCACCGGAATCCGGCCTCCCGGCGGCGGGAGCCGGGAGGCTGGGGAATCCCCGTCACCCCCGCCGGCCCGCCTCGAAGGGGCCAGGCCGGTGCGTCTGGAACCTGCTCTGGACCAGATCCTCCGGGTTGTGTTGGTCGGGTTCATGGGGGCCGGAAAGAGTGCGGTCGGTCGGCGCCTGGCTCGGCTGATGGGGTGGCGATTCGCCGATATGGATCGAGAGATCGTGGCCCGGGAACGGCGTTCGGTGGCGCGAATCTTCCAGGAGGAGGGTGAGGCCTTCTTCCGCCATGTGGAACATCAGACGGCGCTGGCGCTCCTACAGGAAGACGGTATCGTGGTCTCGTCCGGCGGCGGTTGGCCGTGCCGGGAGGATCGCCTGGAGTCGCTTGATCAGGTTACCCTTGCAATCTGGCTCATGGTTTCGGCCGAGGCGGCGGTGGAGCGAATCTCGGCCAGCCGGACACGTCGGCCCCTCCTCGAGGTGGCCGACCCGCTGGTCAGGGCCCGGGCGCTCCTTGAAGTTCGTGAGCCGTACTATGCACTGGCTCACTGGCACATCCGGACCGAAGGGCGCTCGTCGTCCTCCATCGCCCGGGAGATCGCCGGCCGCCTCGGCGGCGGATCCCCGGCCTGAGTTCTTCATTTCACGGATCAGTACCAGCCTATGGCGAAGGGAAACGGATCGAACGGACGTCAACTGGTCATCGTCGAGTCCCCGGCGAAGGCCCGGACCATCGGTCGCTACCTGGGACGCCGTTTTGACGTGGCGGCCTCGGTGGGGCACGTCCGTGATCTGCCCAAGAAGGATCTGGGCGTGGATGTGGAGGGGGATTTCGAGCCCAAGTACGTGACGATTCGCGGCAAGGGGAAGGTGCTGAAGGAGCTGAAGGACAAGGCCAGGAAGGCCGACTCCGTCATCCTCGCCACAGACCCGGACCGGGAGGGTGAGGCCATCGCCTACCATGTGGCCGAGCAGCTCGGGTGGGAGAAGGAGCCGGAGCGCTTCCGGCGGGTCGAATTCCGGGAAATCACGAAGCGGGCCGTGGAACGTGCGCTGGAGGATCCCGGTCATCTGGATCTCAAGAAGGTGGAGGCCCAGCAGGCGCGTCGAATCCTGGACCGCCTGGTGGGCTACCAGGTCTCCCCGTTCCTCTGGAAGCCCATCCGTCCCGGGCTTTCCGCAGGCCGGGTGCAGACCGTGGCCCTTCGCCTCATCTGTGAGAGGGAAGACGAGATCCGCCGCTTCGAGGCGGAGGAGTACTGGTCCATCACCGCCCACCTGCAGAAGGACGAGGACGCCTTCGACGCCCGACTGCAGAAGATTGACGGGAAGTCCTTCACCCTCCCGAACGAGACGACGACNCAGGCGGTCCTGGACGCCGTGGACGGGGTCCCGTTCCGNACCACCTCGGTGAAGCGCCGGGAGCGACGGAAGAATGCTCCTGCCCCATTCACCACCTCGACGCTCCAGCAGGAAGCGGCGAAGCGCCTCCGGTACTCGGCTCGCCGGACCATGTCCAACGCCCAGCGCCTCTACGAGGGCCGCGAGGTGGGCTCCCGGGGCACCGTGGGTCTCATTACCTACATGCGGACCGACTCGACCCGGGTCTCGGCGGAGGCCGCCGCCGGAGCGCAGAGCTGGGTTCGGAAGAAGTTCGGGGAGCGCTACACCCCGTCGAGCCCCCGCCTCTGGGCCGGGAAGCAGGCCAAGGGGGCACAGGAGGCCCACGAAGCCATTCGTCCCACCGATCCGAGCCTCCATCCCGACGAGGCTCGCCGCTACCTGGACGAGGATGAGGCCCGGCTCTACGAGCTCATCTGGGTCCGATTCGTGGCCAGCCAGATGTCACCCACCGTCTACGACACCACGACTCTGGACTTCGATCTGGAGGGTTCGGACGGCCGCACCTTCACCTTCCGGGCCACTGGTTCGGTGGTGAAGTTCGACGGGTTCACCCGGGTCTATCGGGAGGCCACCGAGGCCGGCGATCATCGCCGACTGGACGATCTGGAGCCCCTCCCGTCGCTGGACGAGGGAGAGGTGGTGGATCGGAAGTCCATGGAGCCCAAGCAGCACTTCACCCAGCCACCACCGCGCTTCTCCGAGGCGTCGCTGGTGAAGGAGCTGGAGAAGCTTGGGATCGGACGTCCCTCCACCTACGCCCAGATCATCTCCACCATCATGGACCGGGGCTACGTGGAGATGGAGGAGCGCCGCTTCGTCCCCACCGCCCTGGGCGACACCGTCTCCAAGCTCCTGGTCCGCGTCTTCCCCAACATCTTCGATGTGGCCTTCACGTCCCGAATGGAGGGAGAGCTGGACCGGGTGGAAGAAGGCGAGGTGGGTTGGCGGGAGCTCCTCAAGGAGTTCTATCCCCCCTTCCAGGACCGGCTGGAGAAGGGGAAGGCCGAGTCCGACGAGATCGTGAAGGAAATCCTGGCTGCCGAGGGGGAGACCTGCGAGAAGTGTGGATCCCCCATGCTGGTCAAGTGGAACCGCTTCGGCCGGTTCCTGGGGTGTTCGGCCTACCCCGAGTGCAAGAGCACCCGCTCCCTGGACGGGCCCGGGGATCTGGACGAGGACAAGGAGCTGGGGCGGGATCCCGAATCCGGGAAGCCGATCTGGCTCAAGGCCGGCCCGTACGGACCGTACGTGCAGCTCGGAGAAAAGGAAGAAGGCTCCAAGCCCCCCCGGGCTTCCATCCCCAACGATGTGAAGCCGGAGGATACGGATCTGGAGCTGGCTTTGAAGCTCCTCTCCCTTCCGCGGGAGGTGGGAACGGACCCGGAGACCGGAGAACCGGTGAAGGCCGGGCTCGGAAGGTACGGCCCCTATGTCAATCGGGCCCGGGAATACCGTAACCTGGCCGGCTTCCAACAGATCTTCGAGGTCACACTGGACGAGGCGCTTGAGCTCCTGAAGCAGAAGCAGGGCCCCGCCGTCCTGAAGGAGGTCGGGAAGCATCCGGAGACGGGACGGGACCTTCAGATCCTGGACGGGCGTTACGGGCCGTACCTCACCGACGGGGAGTTGAACGCCAGCCTGGCCAAGGGTGAGGACCCCGCCGACATGGATCTGGACGCGGCCGTGGAACTGCTGGAGCGCTCCGGGAAGCGGCCCCGGGGGCGGCGTCGCGGCGCTTCCGGCAAGAAGGCGGGGACCGCCAAGAAGAAGGGGGCGACCAAGGGGAAGGCGAAGTCCTCGGCCAAGACGAAGTCGTCAGCCAAGACGAAGACCCCCGCAAAGGCGAAGACGTCGGCCAGGACCAAGACAGCCGCCAAGGCCAGGACCGCGAGCAAGAAGGGGGGCTCCGGTGACTGACGGGCTCGCCACGGACGGGCCTGCCATGGTCAGCTCCCCGCGTACGGTAACCGTGGTGGGCGGAGGTCTGGCCGGGTGCGAGGCGGCGCTGCAGTTGGCCGACCGGGGACGGGATGTCCGCCTGGTGGAGATGCGTCCCGTACGGGGGACACCGGCCCATCAGACCCATGGCCTCGGGGAGTTGGTCTGCACCAACTCCTTCAAAAGCGAAGACACCTCCAACGCCCATGGCGCCCTGAAGGTGGAGATGGCCGCGCTGGGTTCGGTCCTCCTGGCCTCGGCTCGCATCGCCCAGGTGCCTGCCGGAGCGGCGCTGGCGGTGGATCGGGGGATCTTCTCCCAGGTCATGACCGAGGCGGTAGAGGCCCACCCCCGGATCGAGGTGGTCCGCGAGGAGGTGACCCGCCTGCCGGACGGACCGGCCATCATCGCCACCGGACCGCTCACCTCCGATGCCCTGTCCGCCGCCATTCGGGAGGCGCTGGGAGGGGACGGGCTGGCCTTCTTCGATGCCATTGCCCCCATCGTCGACCGGGACTCCCTGGACGAGTCGGTGGTCTTCGCCCAGGGTCGCTGGGATCAGGACGCCGACTACCTGAACTGCCCCATGTCGGAGGAGGAGTACGGGGCGTTCATGGATGCGTTGGCCTCGGCCGACGTGCACCAGAGTCATGACTGGGACGCCGTGCCCTACTTCGAGGGGTGCCTCCCCATCGAGGTCATGGTTTCCCGGGGACGGGAGACGCTCCGCTTCGGACCCATGAAGCCCATCGGGCTCGAGGACCCCAGGACCGGCCGACGCCCCCACGCCGTGGTGCAGCTCCGCCGGGAGGACCGGGCCGGCCAGATGTGGAACCTGGTGGGATTCCAGACCCGGCTCCGCATCGGCGAGCAGAAGCGGGTCTTCCGGATGATTCCCGGGCTCGAGGAGGCCGAGTTCCTTCGCTTCGGGTCCATCCACCGGAATGCCTACCTGAACTTCCCCGCCCACCTCACCGCCCACGGATCCCTCCCGGGGCGGCCCGACCTCATCTTCGCCGGCCAGCTCACCGGGGTGGAGGGGTACACCGAGTCGGCGGCCTCGGGGATCCTGGCGGGCCTGAACCTCCACCGCATCCTGGATGGGTGTCCGCCGGTGCTCCCCCCTCCCACCACCATGCTCGGTGCCCTCTACCGCTACATGCGGGAGGCGGACCCGGCCCACTTCCAGCCCATGAACTCCAACTGGGGACTGGTGGATCCGCTGGAAAGGCGGATCCGGAACAAGCGGGAGAAGCGGGAGCGCCTCGGCGAGCGGGCAGGCCAGGACTTCAAGACATGGATGGAGGCGGAGGGGCTCACAGGTCGACCGGTGGACGGGCCTGCCGGCCCCGGCGTCCCCGCAGCCGAACTCCCCGCCGTGGTCGCGGAGCCCTGACGGCGTCCATGGCCCGAACCGCGCCCGACGATCCCAAGCCCCTTGTGGAGGGATTCCTCCGCCACCTGGCCGACGAACGAGGGCTTTCGCCCCACACCGTCACCGCCTATCGCGGAGACCTGGACGATCTCCAGGGGTTTCTCACCGGGTACTACGGGACTCCGGACTGGGGGTGGGAGCATGTGGACCGGCTGACGCTGCGCAGCTTCCTGGGCTGGGGCCGGAGGAAGGGGCTCGCCCGGTCGACACTGGCCCGGAAGCTGTCGGCGGTGCGCACCTTCTTCCGTTTCCTCCACCGTGAAGAGGCCCTTCCCGGAAATCCGGCCCGCTCCCTCCGGGGACCCCGGCGGGAGCGGACCCTCCCGGCCCACCTCCGCCCTCGTGGCATGGAAGCCCTCTTCGAGGCGGCCGAGAACCGGGCTGCGGAAAACACGCTCCGGGGGACTCGCCTCCTGGCCATCCTGGAGCTCCTCTACGGGAGTGGGCTTCGCCTCTCCGAGCTGCACGGCCTGGATGTCCCGTCGCTGGATCTCATGGGTGATCTGGTCAAGGTCATGGGGAAGGGAAGGAAGGAGCGCATCGTTCCCATCACCCCCGCCGCCGCCCGGGCCGTTCGGCGCTATCTTCCAAGACGGGAAGAGGCCGGAGCCGAGCCCCATCGGGGTCCCCTGGTGGTGAACCAGAGCGGGAGCCGGCTCTCCCGGCGCTCCATCCAGATGGAGGTTCGTGGGCTGTTGGAGAGCTGCGAGGAGGGATCGGACGCCTCCGTCCACTCCCTCCGGCACTCCTTCGCCACCCATCTTCTGGATGAGGGGGCGGATCTCATGGCGGTGAAGGAGTTACTGGGCCATGCCTCCCTCTCCACCACGCAGATCTACACGCACACCTCCCGGGAGCGGCTCCGGAGGGTGTACCGGGAGGCGCACCCCCGGGGCTGACAGGGGGGCCTGCAGGAATGACGGGACGTACCTGCAGGGATCGCCGGCCGCACCCCNGGGGATGATCAAGCCTCCCCGACAGGGGTACTGCCGATGGATGGAGCGGCCGAGGAGAAGCCCGGCCGAACACTGAAACGAAGGAGCCTGATGAACGAAGGGAGAAAGGTCCGGGCCACCACCGTGGTGGCGGTTCGGCACGACGGGTCCGTGGCCATGGGGGCCGACGGACAGGTGACCATGGGCGATACGGTGGTCAAGGGGACGGCCACCAAGGTTCGGACACTCAAGGGCGACCGCATCCTGGCGGGATTTGCCGGCGGGGTGGCCGATGCCTTCACCCTCTTCCAGAAGCTGGAGGAGAAGCTGGAGCGCTACCCTGGGAACCTTACCCGAGCGTGTGTGGAGTTGGCCAAGGAGTGGCGGATGGACCGCTACCTCCGCCGTCTGGACGCCCTCCTTTTGGTGGCGGACCGCGACCACCTCTTCCTGGTGAGCGGCGATGGAAATGTGTTGGAACCCGACGAGGGCATCGCGGCCATCGGCTCAGGCGGGTCCTTCGCCCTGGCAGCGGCCCGCGCCCTGCGCCGTCGCACCGACCTGGCGCCCGCCGAGATCGTCCGGGACGCCCTGGGCATCGCCGCGGACATCTGCATCTACACGAATCACCAGATCAGTCTGGTGGAGCTGGCCGAGGAGGAAGAATGAGCGAGAGCGCCACGACCACCCCGTCCGAGACCGACGTCCCAGCACCTCCCTCCAGCGGTGATACCTCCGGCGGCGGAACTCCCGTCGGTGGAACTCCCGACGATGGGTCCGACGCCGACGGGGGCGACTGGCTCGATGAACTCACGCCCCGGCAGATCGTCCGGGAGTTGGACCGCTACATCATCGGCCAGATCGAGGCCAAGAAGGCCGTGGCCATCGCCCTGAGGAATCGGTGGCGGCGACAGCGGGTCGACGAGGAGCTTCGGGACGAGATCCTTCCCAGCAACCTCATCCTCATCGGGCCCACCGGGGTGGGGAAGACCGAGATCGCCCGCCGGTTGGCCCGGCTGGCCGGAGCGCCCTTCGTGAAGGTGGAAGCCTCCAAGTTCACCGAGGTGGGGTATGTGGGCCGGGACGTGGAATCCATGATCCGGGACCTGGTGGATACGGCCATCAACCTGGTCCGGGCCGAGCGGGAAGACGAGGTGCAGGATACGGCCGAGGATCTGGCGGAAGAGCGTCTACTCGACCTCCTCCTCCCACCGGTTTCCGGCGTGGGCTCGGGAACGGCCACCGGGTCGGCAAAGGCGGGAACCCGCGGTGGGTCGCCCCTGGGTCGCGTGGAGACGGTGAGGCGACCGGCCGGTGGCACCTCCAGGCCGCTCATCGACCCCGATGAGTTCCTTCAGCACGACGATGACAGGGCTGATGGGACCCCGGGGAAGGGGGAGGGGCCTGGGGACGTCTCCGGAGCCGGTGGGGAAGGTCGCACCGTGTTCGTGGCCGGCCCTCACGGGGTGGAAGCCAGGAGGGACGACGCCGAGTCCNGCGCCGAGGGAACGGACCCGGCACGGACCACCGGGGGATCCGACCCGGCGAGCGCCGAGGCAGGGACCACCCCCCGCAGGACCCCCGAGGCGCACCGCCGGGAAGCGCCCCGGGAAGAGCTGACACTGGAGGAGCGCCGCGCCCGGACCCGGGAGAAGCTTCGTCGTCTCCTTCGGGACGGGAAGCTCGAGGACCGGATGGTGGAGGTGGAGGTGGACCAGAGCCCGAATCTCGAGGGCATGATGATGCCTATGGGGATGGAGGGGGTGGACCACAGCTTCACCGACATGCTGCAGGAGATGCTTCCGAAGCGGACGAAGCAGCGGACGGTGAAGGTCTCGGAGGCCCGGAGGATCCTCATCCAGGAGCAGCTCGATCGGCTCGTGGACATGGACGAGGTCATCAATGAGGCCCTCTACCGGACCGAGGAGTCCGGGATCGTCTTCCTGGACGAGATCGACAAGGTGGCCGGCGAGCGGGGCGCGGCCGGCCCCGACGTGAGCCGGGAAGGGGTGCAGCGCGACCTCCTCCCCGTGGTGGAGGGCTCCAATGTCCAGACCAAGTACGGGCTGGTTCGCACGGACCACGTACTCTTCATCGCCGCCGGCGCCTTCCATGTGTCCAAGCCGTCGGACCTGATTCCCGAGCTCCAGGGGCGCTTCCCCATCCGCGTCGAGCTCAAGTCGCTGGACGAGTCCGACTTCGTGCGGATCCTGAAGGAGCCCCAGAACGCCCTTCCCACCCAGTACCGGGCCCTGGTGGAGACGGAAGGAGCCTCCCTGGAGTTCTCCGACGAAGGGATCGAAGAGGTGGCCCGCATCGCGGCCCGGCTCAACGACCGGATGGAGAACATCGGTGCCCGGCGCCTGCAGACGGTCATGACCACACTTCTGGAGAGCGTGCTCTTCGACCTCCCCGAAGAGACCGGGAGGACCATCGTCATCGACGCCGAGTATGTGCGCCGCGAACTCTCCTCCATCGTGGAGGACGAGGATCTGCGGAAGTACATCCTGTGACCATCCGTCGCCCGACCTCTTTCCGGAGCCGCATGTGACCACCGCTGCCCCTCCCGCCGTCCCCCGGTCGTCCGTCCCGCACCTCCGGACGCTCCGGGATCTGAGCGTACCCCAGCTCCGGGAGCTCCTGACGCTGGGCGAACGTCTGGCTCGGCACCTTCCCCCGGAGCCCGATCCCCGCCCGCTGACGGGACGGAGCGTGGCCCTCATCTTCGAGAAGAACTCCACCCGGACCCGGGTTTCCTTCGAGGTCGGGGTCCATCAGCTCGGGGGGCTCCCCATCTTCCTCTCCCAGAGCGAGACGCAGATGGGGCGGGGCGAACCGCTTCGGGACACGGCGCGGGTCCTTTCGGGCTACGTGGACGGGATGATGATCCGCACCTACGAGCAGGAGACGGTGGAGGAGCTGGCCCGCTTCTCCCGGGTTCCGGTCATCAACGGTCTCACCGACCTCTACCATCCCTGCCAGCTCCTGGCCGACCTTCTCACCCTGCAGCAGGAGTTCGGCGCCCAGCGGCTGGGCGACCTTCGGGTGGCCTGGTTCGGCGACGGGAACAACATGGCCAACTCGTGGCTGAACGCGGCGGCCATGCTGGGCTTCGAGCTGCGCCTGGCGGTGCCGGAGGGCTTCGACCCCGACCCGGAGACGCTGGAACGCGCCCGTGGCGAGACCTCGGTGATCCTGACCCGGGATCCCCGGGAGGCGGCTCGGGGCGCCCACGTCTTCAACACCGACGTCTGGGCCTCCATGGGACAGGAAGAGGAAGCCGAGGGCCGGCTGGCGCACTTCCGCCCCTTCCAGGTGGACGAGGAGCTCCTGGCGCTGGGTCACGAGGACGCCATCTTCCTCCACTGCCTCCCGGCACACCGGGGGGAAGAGGTGACCGAAGGGGTCCTGGAAGGCGACCGGTCCCGCGTCTTCCAGGAGGCGGAGAACCGCCTCCATGCCCAGAAGGCCCTCATGGTTCACCTTCTCGGCTAGCTCCTTGCGGACCCTTCCGTCTCCCCACCCCAACCGAACCGGACGACACGGCATGAGCGACATTCTGGAACTCTCCCCGCTGGACACGGAGCATCAGGTCCTGAAGGCCAAGATGGTCCCCTTCGCCGGATACCGGATGCCCATCCAGTATCCCACCGGGATCCAGACGGAGCACCGGGCGGTGCGCGAGGGGGTGGGCCTCTTCGATGTCTCCCACATGGGGGAGTTCGAGGTGGAAGGTCCCGACGCCCTGGCCCTGCTGCGACGGGTAGCGGTGAACGACGCCGGACGCCTCGAGGTGGGGCAGGCCCAGTACTCGGCACTCTGCGCCGAGGATGGAACGGTCAGGGATGACCTGCTGGTCTACCGGTTGGCCGGAGACCGCTTCCTCCTGGTGGTGAATGCGTCGAATCGGAAGGAGGATCTGGAGTGGATCCGGAGCCACACCCGCCGCATGGACGTGAAGGTCCAGGACCGGTCGGCGGCCACGGCACTGGTGGCCATTCAGGGACCTCGGGCCCAGGAGATCCTGGCGCCCCTCACCACGGCGGCGCTGGACGACGTCGGGTATTACCGTTTCGCGGCCGGCCGGGTCATGGGTGTGGAGTCGTTGGTGGCCCGGACCGGGTACACCGGAGAGGACGGCTTCGAGATCTACCACCCGGCCGAGCGGGCCATGGACGTGTGGCGGGGGATCCTGGAGCAGAGCCGCCGGGAGGGCGTGGTTCCCGCCGGGTTGGGAGCCCGGGATACACTCCGGTTGGAGGTGGGCTATCCCCTGTACGGGAACGACCTGAGCCGGGAGTACACGGCCCTGGAGTCGGGCCTGGGCTGGATCGTGAAGTTCGACAAGGAACGGGGAGACTTCGTGGGGCGGGAGGCGCTGGCCCGGGAAAAGGAAGAGGGCTCCCGGCGGCGGCTCACCGGAATCCGCCTGGAGGAGCGGGGGTTTCCCCGGAGTGGGTATCCGCTGGTGGTGGACGGGGAGGAGGTGGGGGTCGTCACCTCGGGAACCCTCAGCCCTTCGCTGGAGCAGGGGATCGCCCTGGGCTACCTCCCCACCGAGATGGCCAAGCCCGGGACCCGGGTCCATGTGCGCATCCGGAATCGTGACGTCCCGGCGGTGGTGGAGCGTCCGCCCTTCTACAAGGACGGATCCATCCGCAGATAGGCGCACGCGATCCGGACCGCCATCACGGCACATGAGGTCGACCACCACATGAGAGTCCGCTAGGGACGGCACTGGAGGAGCAGGGGAGCCATGAGCGCGACGATCCTCATCTCGACCCATCGGATCCAGGTGGCCGGGCGCATCCGGGAGGCAGTGGAGGCCAGGGGGCACCGAGTGGACCTACTCACGGCTCCGGAGCAGCTCGACCTGTCCCCGGATTCCCGTCTCCTCATCCTCACCGGCCCCGAATCGGGGAAGGATGAGGAGATCCGGAGCTGGCTGGGGGGGATCCACGCCGGTCCCCGCGTGCCCTTCTTCACGGTATTTCCCGGCGAGGACGCCGTGCCCCGGGGGCGGGCCCTGGGGGCCGACGAGGCCTTTCCTGAGCGAGTGGACCCGGAAGAGGTGGCACGCAGCGTCCACCGGGCCATGGAGCGGGAACGGCTCCGGGAGCTCACAGGAATCGTCGGGCGCGCGGAGTCCATGCGCGACCTCCTCCAGCGGGTGGTGCAGATCGCCCCGGCTCCCTCCACCGTCCTCATCACCGGCGAGTCCGGTACGGGGAAGGAATTGGTGGCGCGGGGAATCCACCTCCTCTCACCACGGCGGCCCAGGGCGTTTCTGGCGGTGAATGTGGCGGCGCTCTCCGAGGGGCTCCTGGAGAGTGAGCTCTTCGGGCACGAGAAGGGGGCCTTCACCGGCGCTGTGGATTCCCGGAAGGGTTTTTTCGAGCTGGCCCACGAGGGATCGCTCTTCCTGGACGAGATCGGTGAGATGCCCCTCGCCACCCAGACCAAGCTTCTCCGGGTGCTGGAGCGGGGTGAGTTCCTGCGGGTGGGTGGGGAGCGGCCCCGGGAGGTGGACGTCCGGATCATCGCCGCCACGAACCGGGATCTTCGGGCCCAGGTAGCGGCAGGGGAGTTCCGCCGGGACCTCTACTACCGGCTGAACGTCCTGGGGATCGAGCTTCCGCCGCTCCGACAGCGCTCCGAGGACATCCCCGTCCTGGTGGGCCACTTCGTGGATGAGATCTCCCGGCGGATGGATCGGGGGTTTCCCGGGATCAGCGCCAGGGCCATGGCCGTGCTCAAGGCCTACGATTGGCCCGGCAATGTGCGAGAGCTCCGGAATCTGGTGGAGAGCATGGTGGTTCTGGCCCCGGATCGGGTCATCGAGCCCGAGGATCTTCCTCGGGAGATCCGGTTTCCCCGGGAGGCCCCAAGGCTCCTGCCCCCGCCTCGGCGGGGAATCGGCCCCGGTGGGGAGGGGGAGGCCGCCGGCAGGGGGTTCGGAGGCGAGCTCGGGGAAACGGTGGAGCGTTTGGAGCGGGGCGTTCGGGCCGCCCGGCTCGGACTGGACCGGACCGGCGTCGCCGGCCCGTCGGGGGGGCTGGTCCGTCCCGGTGTCCGCCATGGAAGGCGTGATCCGGAGGAGGTTCGGACCGCCGAGGAGGAGGCGCTGGCCGGGAGCGATCCACGGGTGCGCCCCGAGTTGGAGCTGGTATTCCGGACCCTTCTGGATCTACGCATGGACATGGACGAACTCCGGCGGGAGTTCGAAAGCTACCGGGAGGAGGTGGAAGAGCGCCTGGACGATCCCTACGCCCGGAGTTGGGCGCTCCCCGGTCCTGGAGGGGTTGAGGTGGGGTTCACACGCCCGCCGTCCCGGGATGTGGCCACCGACTCCGATGAAGAGTTGGCTGCTCCCGCTCCGACACCCGAGCCGGAGCGGGAGCCGGAGCTCCAGTCCGACCCCGAAGTCCAGGCGGACGGACGGATCGTCTTCCGCCCCGGGATGACCATGGACGAGGTGGAGGAGCAGGCCATCCGACTGACCCTGGAGGAGACGGGCGGAAATCGCCGGGAGGCGGCGGAGCGGCTCGGGATCGGGGAGCGGACCCTCTACCGAAAGATCAAGAAGTACGACATCGAGGTGTAGCCGGCCCGGTCCGCTCAGCCGCCGGACCGCCCCCGCTCGGCCTGGATCCTGGGGAAGATTCGCTCCCAGCTCCGATCCCGGATCTCGCGGTACTCCACTTCGAGCCCACCGGACTCCAGGTCCAGGTCGCCCGGGAAGGCATACACCGCCATGAGGGTCTCCCGCGGGGCGACCCGGTGTCGGGACCATCGGGGGGTGACGGGGCGGATGGCCACGGGGCGGTACCGGAGCCCCCGGCTGACCAGGTTCAGGTCTTCGGGCTCGAAGGCCGTTTCCACCGATTCGGAGTGGACCGCCACCAGAAAGAGCTGGAAGTCTCCCGCAGCGCCTATCTGGTCCTGGAAGATGGCCTGATGCCCCGATGCCAGAGCGTCGAGCCGCTCATGGGTGTCCGGCGCCGTGGTGCGGATGATGTCCCGGGCCAGGGGGGTTACCCGGAGCTGTAGCTCTCCCCGGCGCAGGTACATGGAGATCTCGCTCTGCCGGAGCGATCCGGAGCGGACGGGCCCGTCCACGGTCTGCCCGGTGCCTGGGGACGTGGGTGCCGGGACGGGGGCGCGGACCCGGGGATCCACCTCCGCGGTGGGAGCCGGGTGGTCGACCGGATCCGCCGGGGTCGGACGGGAGTCGGGGCCTGCTTCCGGATCCTGCATCAGAAGCCCACACCCGGTCATGAGGAGCAGGAGGACAGCCGCTGCGGATGGCGCAGCGGTGGAGCGCGCCGCCCTCCCGCCCGTCATCCCGCCCCCTCCGTCTCCTTTCCCACCTCCTCGGCCTCGACCTCCTCCGCTTCTCCGGTCTCCACCGCCTCCTCGACCCCCTCCGTCCCCTCCGCCACCACGCCGGAGCCACCCCCCTCGGTGGCCGTGAGGAGGGCATCCAGCGCCTCCAGAAGGGCATCCCGCCCCTCGCCGGTCTTGGACGAGAACGGAATGATCTGCTCCGGATCCAGCCCCAGTCGGTCCGGTGCCTCCCGCAGGCGGGTCGTCCGCTCGGAGCGGGAGAGCTTGTCGATCTTGGTGAGGATGACCAGGGCCGGAAGCCCCACCTGTGCCAGATAGCCGAGCATCTGCACATCGGCACCGGTGGGTGGATGCCGAGCGTCCACCAGGTGGACCACGGCCACCGGCCCATCGGGTCGGGAAAGGTACCCCTCCATGAGCCGGGCCCAGTCCTTCCGCATGGCGTCGGGCACACGGGCATACCCGTAGCCAGGCAGGTCCACCAGGAAGAAGCGGTCGTTCACCCGGAAGAAGTTCACGGCCCGGGTCTTCCCCGGTGTTGCCGAGACGTGGGCCATCTTCTTCCGTGTCCGCCGAAGGATGGCGTTGATGAGCGACGACTTCCCGACGTTGGAGCGGCCGGCGAAGGCCACCTGGGGCAGGTCCCCGGGGAGGGGCGCGCCCGGCTCGACAATGGTACCGGCGTAGTCCACGCTCCGGATCTTCACGTTGGATCTCCGTGTGCTCGAGGAGCAGGGGGGTGCAGGTCAGTAGAAAGGACCACGTCGTCGTCGCCACTTCCCGGGAAGCTGATTTCGGCACCGAAGACCGCCTCGATCACCTCATCCATCCCTTCCACTGGGATGAAGGAGAGGCGGCGTCGGATCTCGTCCGGGAGAAGCTCCAGATCCGCAGCGTTGCCGGCGGGGAGCACGACCGACTCCAGCCCCATCCGGAGAGCCGCCACCGCCTTCTCGCGGATTCCGCCGACGCGGAGGACGCGGCCCCGCAGGGTGATCTCGCCGGTCATGGCCAACCCGGTGCGGGTGGGGACGCCGGTGAGGGCCGAGACCAGGGCGGCGGCAATGGTGACGCCGGCCGAGGGACCGTCCTTGGGAGTGGCCCCCTCGGGAATATGGATATGTACATCCACTTCCCGGTGGAAGTTCGGCCGGAGTCCCAGGACCCGGGCCCGGGACCTGGCAAAGGTGAAGGCGGCGGCCGCCGATTCCTTCATGACGTCGCCCAGGGTCCCGGTGAGCTGGATCCCGCCCTCGCCCGGGGTCACGGCCACCTCCACCTCCAGCGTCTCGCCCCCCACCGGGGTCCAGGCGAGCCCGGTGGCGATTCCCACGCGGTCCCCGGCCCCCGTGGCGGCATCCCGGCGGTGGGGGGCCGGACCCAGAAGGCGGGGGAGCTCGGCCGATCCCAGGGTCTCGGCCCGGTCCAGGGGTCGGGTCCCCTCGGCCACCTGCCGGGCCAGCTTACGGGCGATGCGGGCCAGGGCCCGGTCCAGTTCCCGCACGCCGGCTTCCCGGGTGTAGCGCTCCACCACCGCCTCCACCGCTTCGTCGTCGAGACGGATCTCCCTGGAGGGGAGGCCGTGGCGTTCGAGCTGCGCCGGCAGGAGGAATCGGTGGGCGATGGCCCGCTTCTCGGTGGCCAGGTACCCGGGAATCCGGATCACCTCCATCCGGTCCCGGAGAGCGTCGGGAATCCCGGTCAGGGTGTTGGCCGTGGCCAGGAAGAGCACGTGGGAGAGGTCTACCTCCAGCTCCAGGAAGTGGTCGCGGAAACTCCGGTTCTGCTCCGGATCCAGCACCTCCAGAAGCGCGGCAGCCGGGTCGCCATGGCCGTCCCGGGCCAGCTTGTCCACCTCATCCAGGAGGAAGACAGGGTTGGCGGAGCCGGCCTGCCGCAGGCCCTGCACCACCCGGCCGGGAAGGCTTCCCACATAGGTGCGCCGATGCCCGCGTATCTCCGCCTCGTCCCGGACGCCCCCGAGGGACACCCGGACGAAGCGGCGGCCCAGCGCCCGGGCGATGCTCCGGGCCAGCGACGTCTTCCCCACACCCGGGGGACCCACCAGACAGAGCACAGGACCGGCGAGTCGACCCACCAGCGAGAGCACGGCGATGTGGTCCAGGATCCGGTCCTTCACCTCGTCCAGGCCGTGGTGGGCCTCTTCCAGGATGGCCCGGGCCCGGGGGACATGGGCGGTGTCCGCCGTGAGGGTGGTCCAGGGAATGGAGACGATCCAATCCAGGTGGTTTCGGATCACCCCGTACTCGGGAGAGGCCGGGTTGAGCCGCCGGAGCCGGTCCAGCTCCCGCTCGGCCCGGACCCGTACCGTGTCCGGGAGGTTCACCGACGAGAGGCGTTCGTCCAGATCGTCCCACTCGGCTCCGTCCCCGCCCAACTCCTTCTGGATGGCGCGGAGCTGCTCCCTCAGGTAGAGCTTTCGCCGCTCGTCGTCCAGTTGCCGGGACATCTCCTGGTCCAGGCGCTCCTCGATGCGGAGGATCTCCAGCTCTCCGTCCAGCGCCTCCAGTGCCCGCTCTCCAGCCTCCTCCAGCGTGGCTCCTTCCAGGACCCGTTGCCGGTCGGGGGTGCCCAGGGGGAGGTGACCGAGGAGGCGATGGAGGCGGCGTACCCAGCGTCGGACGGCGGGCGGCTCGTCGGAACCGCCGTCGGCGCCGTCACCGACCGGGTCCAATCCGGCGTCTGCACCGGAATCGGCGTCCACACCGGAATCGGGATCCACACCGGAATCGGCGTCCACACCGGAATCGGGATCCACACCGGAATCGGCGTCCGTCTCCCCCTCGGGAGGCTCGGGGAGGTCGGGGTGGAGGGAAGCGTATTCCCGGGCTGCCCGCTCGATCCGACGAAGCAG
>SL_3KL_010_SEDDRAFT_10001890_pt1 | contig 19161 bp, 17 predicted proteins | sample SodLakKL_010_SED_2_FD_10381 | JGI IMG/M metagenome (IMG submission 10381) | reverse complement strand
AAAGGTGGGGGTAGCATGCTTTATAAAATATTAGTTGTTGATGATATGGTAGTAAACCGGAAACTGATGAAAAAGGTGCTGAAGAACAGTGTGGAGGAAGTGTACTTCTACGAGGCGGAGGACGGTTTTCAGGCCATCGACTTGGTCAGGGAGAAGGAGATTGATCTGGTTATTCTGGATCTGATGATGCCCGGAAAGGATGGGTACCAGGTTTTAAGGGAGATCAAAGGGAATGCGGAGACAAAGGAAATTCCTGTCATTGTCAACTCCGCGGTGGATGACATGACAAGCATTAAAGAAACCTTAAGCCTGGGGGCCCTGGACTATTTCACAAAGCCCATCACAGCGGACCAGATGAAGGTGATTATTCCGTTGAAGGTACGGAACGCACTGAAGTATTATGAGCAGAGAAAAGAGTTGATCAAGGTCAATGAAAAAATGCTTCAGGAGTTGAAGATCGCAAATGTTTTGCAGAAGGCATTAATTACTGAAAAAGGGGAAATGAAAAAAGTGGATGTCTCCAGCAGATACTTTCCTTCCAGTCAAATCGGAGGGGACTTCCACGATTGCATTGAAGATCAGGATAAAACCTGGTTTATTATTGCAGATGTTACAGGGCACGGAGTGGCAGCCGCTATGGTGTCCTCCATGGTGAAAGTGATTTTTAATCATGTGATCAAAGAGGCGGGAACTCCGAAGGAAGTTTTGGAAAAAATCAACATGACCTTCTACAACATGATGACCGACAACCGTCATTTATGCTTCTCCGCTTTCGTTGGACTGATTGAAGAAAATCAGCTGATTTACTCCAATGCAGGACATCCCTATGCAGTGCTCTACAGAAAATCCTCCGATCAGATGGATCTTTTAGAGCAAAACGGCTTCCTGATCGGTGTCTTTGAAGATACAAATTATGAGGATGTGGCGACGGAGATTCAAAGGGGTGATTATATCATTACCTACACCGATGGACTCTACGAAACAAAAGTGGGGAACGGTGCAAAGGAAAACAGCTACGAGACGGTTTATCAGGTGTTACGTGATCATAAAGAGCTGTTGAATGAGAGTAAGGACCGGTTTATTCAGACGGTGATTCAGGACTTCGGAAAATTCGAGAATCATGATTTTGAAGACGATGTGGCAATGATGGTGATCGAAATTACCGGGGAGACTTTTCATCCATGATGGACTTGACAGTTTTTGACCCATTGTGTAAAATGAATTAAATCATAAGCAGGTATTGATGGGAAGAGTAGGAGAAGTGACTTGTAGTGAAAGAGACATCGTCCCCGGCTGAAAGACGATGACAAGCCTGATCTGAACATCATCCCGGAGCCGACCCTTTGAAACTTTCACGTAGAAGGGTCCGTCGGAAAGGCGTTAACTTTCATTGAGTGATAAAGAATGCGACAGATTCTTTATAACGAGGGTGGTACCGCGATAATTTCGTCCCTGAGACTTTGTTCTTGGGGATTTTTTTGTTAGGAAAAAAGTGGGAAGGCTGAATACAATAAGGAATGGAAAGGATGTTGAGGATGGAAAAATTTAAAGGCTTGTCCAAGGAACCTGTGGCAACACGGGAACAGGAAATCTCGGATTTTTGGATTGATCACAAAATTTTAGACAAAAGCATTGATAACCGGGAAGGGAAAACCCCCTTTGTGTTTTACGAGGGGCCTCCCACGGCGAACGGAAAACCGGGGATTCATCATGTGATCTCCCGAACACTGAAGGACTCCGTATGTCGTCTGAAAACCATGCAGGGGTATCAGGTGAAAAGAAAAGCAGGGTGGGATACCCATGGACTTCCCGTGGAGATTGAAGTGGAGAAGCAACTGGGCCTTACCAGCAAGCAGGATATTGAATCCTACGGACTGGAGAAGTTCAATGATCAATGTCGTCATTCCGTCTTCACCTATGAAAAGCAGTGGAGAGAGATGACCGAAAAAATGGGATACTCCATTGACTTGGATAATCCTTATATTACTCTGGAAAATGATTATATTGAGTCTGTGTGGTGGATCCTGGACAAATTTTTCAAAGAGGATTTCATCTATGAGGGACATAAAATTCTGCCCTACTGTCCCCGATGTGGAACGGGTCTCGCATCCCATGAGGTTTCCCAGGGATATAAGGAGATTAAATCCAATACGGTGATTTCCAAATTCAAGCGGAAAGAGCATGACGAGTACTTCCTGGTATGGACAACGACTCCATGGACACTGGCGTCCAACGTTGCCCTGGCCGTTCATCCTGAAGAAACCTATGTGAAGGTGAAAGTGGAGACGGAAGTGTATTACGTGGAAAAAAATCTTGCAAAGCGGGTTGTGGGGGAGGACTATGAAGTTCTTGACACCATGAAGGGGAAAGACTTGGAATATATGGAATATGAACAGTTGATGCCCTTTGTGAAAACCGATAAAAAAGCATTTTTTGTGACCGTTGGAGATTTTGTCAACACCGATGACGGAACAGGAATTGTACACATTGCCCCGGCCTTTGGCGAGGATGACTATCAGGTGGGACAGAAATACGGACTTCCCGTCTTCCAGCCTGTGGACGAGAAGGGAGAATACACTGATACCCCCTGGAAGGGCCGCTTCGTCATGGATGAAGCTGTGGACATCGATATTATCAAATGGCTTCACGGGGAAGGAAAGCTTTTCAAAAAGGAAAAGCAGGAACACAACTATCCCCATTGCTGGAGATGCTCAACACCCCTTCTCTATTACGGAAAGCCCAGCTGGTATATTGAAATGACCAGGATAAAGGATGTATTAATCGAAAACAATAAAACCGTGGAGTGGTATCCCGATTACGTGGGGGAAAAACGCTTCGGAAACTGGCTTGAAAATCTGAATGACTGGGCGATTTCCAGAAACCGCTACTGGGGCACGCCATTGAATATCTGGACCTGTGAATGCGGGAACAAAACCTCCGTGGGATCACGGGAAGAATTAAAGAAAAAAGCCATAGAAGAGGTACAGGATGATGTGGAACTTCACAGACCCTATGTGGATGACATTCACTTAAAGTGTGACAAATGCGGAGGATCCATGAACCGGGTTGAAGAGGTGATTGACTGCTGGTTCGACAGTGGAGCCATGCCTTTTGCCCAGCACCATTATCCCTTCGAGAATAAGGAAAATTTTGATGAATTGTTCCCGGCGGACTTTATCTGCGAAGGAATTGATCAGACCCGGGGATGGTTTTACTCGCTTCTTGCAATTTCAAGTTTTGTGAAGGGAGTCTCTCCCTATAAACGGGTGCTGGTGAATGATCTGATCCTTGACAAGGAAGGAAAGAAAATGTCCAAGTCCAAGGGAAATACCGTGGATCCCTTCGAGCTTTTTGATCGTTACGGAGCCGATGCGCTGCGCTGGTATCTTCTTTTTGTCAGTCCTGCATGGACACCGACGAAATTCGATATTGAAGGATTGAAGGAAGTAAAGAGCAAGTTTTTCGGTACACTGGAGAATGTCTATAATTTCTTTACACTGTATGCCAATACCGATGGAGTTGATCCCGGGGAATTTCATGTTGAGGAGAAGGAGCGACCTGAGCTGGATCAATGGATTCTCTCGAAATACAATACCCTTGTAAAGGAAGTTGATCAGGATCTTACCGTCTTTGATTTGACCAAGGCCGTCCGGAAAATTCAGGAGTTCGTCAACGAGGACCTTTCCAACTGGTATATCCGTCGGGCCCGTCGGCGTTTTTGGGCGTCGGAGCTGAATCCGGATAAAAAGGCGGTCTACAACACCACCTTTGAGGTTCTGGAGGGGATTTCACGACTGATGGCACCTTTCGCACCCTTCATGGCCGACGAGCTGTATCAGAAGCTGACAGGAAAAGAATCGGTGCATTTAGCGGACTATCCTGTTGTCAAGGAAGACCTGATTCAAAAGTCCGTGGAGGAGCCCATGGATCTGGTTCGTGATTTGGTGGGACTCGGCCGGGCGACGAGAGAAAAATCCAAGCTCAAGGTACGACAGCCCCTGAACAAAATCATCGTGGACGGAAACAAACGGGATCTTATTGAAGATCTGACTCCCCTCCTTATGGAGGAGTTGAATGTCAAATCCGTGGAGTTTACCGAAGATCTGACGGAGTACATGAATTTCAGCTTAAAACCCAACTTCAGAGTGGCAGGACCGAAACTGGGAGGAAAGATCAAAAGACTTCCCAAGGTACTGAACCAATTGGATGCCACAAAAGCAGCAAACCTTGTNAAGGATCAGGGATATCTTGAAGTGGAAATGGAGGGGGAAACCCTTCGCCTTGAAGAAGAGGATCTGATGATTAACATTAATGCGAAGGAAGGGTTTAATGTGGAAATGGAGGGCACAAAATTTGTGATCCTTGATACCACCCTTACAGAGGAACTGATCCACGAAGGATATGCCCGGGAATTCGTTTCAAAAGTACAGCAGATCCGAAAAAACCAGGATTTCCAAGTGTTGGATCACATCCATATCCGTTACTCCGGAGATGATGAACTGGAAGCGGGAATTGAAAAGCATAAGGAATACATTAAAAAAGAAACCCTGGCGCTCTCATTGGATGCCTGCAATGAGAAATGCGGGGAGGAATATAATCTGAACGATCATATGACCCGAATAGAAGTGAAAAAAGCATAAAGAAGCTCATTGTAAACTCATAGAAAAACTCTCCGGGATCTCCCCGGGGAGTTTTTTCTTAAAAATGACTGTGGTATACTAACAGTGAAGATATTTAGGCAACCGAAGGATTATTCGGATCCGGCTGAAGAAGGAATCACCAAAAAATTTTGAAGGAGGACGATGAAATGCAGGAACTGCTGATTGTACTGAACAAGGATGAAGATTCAATCTCCATTGTGGATGTGGAAAAGGGGGAGGAAGTCAAAAGAATCGAAACCGATCATAATCCTCACGAAGTTGTGATAACAATGGACGGTAAAAAAACCTATGTCACCTGCTCTTTAGGAAACACCATCGATGTGATTGATAACGAAAGCTTTGAGATCGTAAAACGGATCACCCATGAAGAATTCAATTTTCCCCATGGACTGGATCTTGTGGAGGATGGAAAAAAGCTGTATGTTGCATCCACCTATTCGGAAATGATTTTTGTCATCGACACGGAAACCGATGAAATCATTAATAAATTCCCAACATATCAGGGCTTATCCCATATGATTGAGCCATCTCCTGACGGCAAGACAATCTATGTTCCCAACATCGGATCCCATAATATTACCATCATCGATGTGGAAAAGGAAGAAATTGCGGGACATTTTCCCGTGGGGAGAGGTCCCGAGGGTGTAGCCTGCTCTAAAGACGGTAAATATGTATACGTTGCAAACCAGGAGGATAATACAATCCATGTGATCAATCGTGAAACCTTGAAGCCTGATTATAAACGCCGGGGAGGGGACTGCCCCATTCGCATTGTTTTTTCTCCCGATGGACGATATGCATTTATTCCTAACCGTTTTTCCATGGATGTATCGGTGATCGATACCAAACATGTGATGAAAGGACAGGAAGTCCCCTGGGAAATCAAGCGGATTCCCATCGGCATCTGGCCGGGAGGAGTGTGTTTTAACGAAGAGGGAGACCGTGCCTTTGTGGCAAACAATAAGACCAACGACATTTCCTTTATAGATGTCACATCCCTGGAAGAGATGAAAAGAGTGAAAGCGGGAATTCATCCCGACGGAATCGCTTACTTGAAAAGAAGATAGCTGAGACTTGATTTTATCCAAAAGAAGTAGTATAGTATCTACGTTAAGGTGGAGAGAAAGACTCTCGACCAGAGATGTAGAGGTGGAGAAATGAACAGGATAAGGAATCAAATAATAAAAATTGAAAAGCCCATGATCATAGCGGGACCCTGTTCCATTGAAAGCTATGATCAGGCCATAGAAACCGCAAAATTCCTTAAGGATCTGGGAGTCACCCATTTTCGGGGTGGAGCCTTCAAGCCGAGAACCTCTCCCGATGCCTTTCAAGGACTGGGAAAAGACGCACTGGAGATNCATAAAGCGGTNAAGAGGGAAACTGGACTTATGACATCCACCGAGCTGATGGATGCAAGGGATCTGGACATCGTCTACGATGCTGTGGATTATTTGCAGATCGGGTCAAGAAATATGCATAACTATTCCCTGCTAAGGACCCTGGGGGAGCAGGACAAGCCGGTGATTTTAAAAAGAGGCATGGCCGCCACCATCGAAGAGTGGATTCTTGCCAGTGAATATATCCGAAAAGCGGGGAACGATCAGATCATTCTTTGTGAACGGGGAATCCGGAGTTTTGACTCCTATACCAGAAACACCATGGATATTGCAGCGATCCCCATTATGAAACAGGAAACCGGGTTGCCGGTTATTGCGGATCCCAGCCATGGAACAGGAAAAAGAGAACTGGTCCTGCCCATGTCTCTGGCAGCACTTGCTGCAGGGGCGGACGGTGTAATGATCGAGGTTCATCCCAGACCGGAAGAGGCACTTTCCGATGGAGAACAGTCCTTGGATTTTGACGCATTTAAAAAGGTCTATCATGAAATAAAAAGCCGAATCCTTTAGGATCCGGCTTTTTTTAAGGGCTAAATGGTGGACAGAGACTTCTCCAGCGCCTGGATTAAGTCTTCCGCATCTTCAATACCGACAGAGATTCTTACAAGGCCATCGGTAATTCCCGCCGCACAGCGTTCCTCAACGGGAACGGGGGAATGGGTCATTGATGCGGGGTGTTGAATGAGAGAATCCACTGTTCCCAGACTCACGGCCAGGTGGAATATTTCAATGGTATTCATCATGGTTTTTCCTGCTTCCAGACCGCCCTTCAACTCCAGGGAAATCATTCCTCCAAATCCGTCAGCCTGAATTTTTGCCAGCTCATGCTGAGGATGGGAAGGAAGTCCGGGATAATACACCCGCTCTACCTTCGGATGATTCTCCAGGAAACTGGCCACTTTCATGGCATTTTTTTCATGCTCCTTCATTCGGATGGCCAGGGTTTTCACACCTCTTAACATAAGCCAGGCATCAAAGGGACTGGTGATCCCGCCGATATCCTTCTGGGTGGTCATTCGGATATGGTCCATATCCTCTTTGTTGCCGATAAGAATTCCTGCAACCACATCTCCGTGACCGTTAATGTATTTTGTTGCGCTATGAAGGACAAGGTCCGCTCCCAACGTGATCGGTCGCTGAAGGTATGGAGTCATAAAGGTGTTATCCACAATCAGCCGTGCACCGCCGTTGTGGGCAATCTCTGCACAGGCTTTGATGTCGGTCAGCTGCATTGCAGGATTTGCGGGTGTTTCGATATAGATAATCTTTGTATTCGGCCGCATAGCGTTTTTGAAGCTTTCCGGGTTCGACGCATCATCCACAAAGGTCACTTCAATGCCCCATTTGGTCACGATATGGGAAAGAAAGCTATGGGTACATCCATAAAGACAGCGCTGAGCAACAATATGATCTCCCTGCTCAACAAAAGCGAGGATTCCGGCACTAACCGCCGCCATCCCTGATCCGTAAATGGTGGCATCCTCTCCCTCCTCCAGGAGTGCCATTTTGTCCTCTAAAAGCTTTACCGTTGGATTTCCCAGCCGGGAATAAATATATCCTTCCTCTTCTCCGGCAAAACGATTAGCGCCCTGATCCACATTATCAAAAACAAACGTGGAAGTCTGATAAATCGGCTGAATGTGAGATCCCGTGGTTTTACAGGCCTCTCCGTACACCAACTGGGTTTCTCGCTTGCATTTCTTTAAATCCATATACATCCCCCTCATAGTTTAAGTACTCTCGTGTTTACCATTCTATTATATCTGACTTTGTGAAAAAAATCCTTTGTTTTCTTAAAAAAGTTGAAGGGCAATAAAAAATCCATAAGCTCATTGGGAGGAATCCGGTCCGGGGAATCAGGGTTTAGACTCTGGGGAAACGGGTATTTATCCCATAGCATCGAAAGCATTTAAAAAGGAGGAATAAAATGGATATATTAGAAGCAATCAATAAAAGAAAATCCTACCGGGGGTTATCGAAGGAACCGATTTCCAGAGAAACCATTGAAGAAATTGTAAAAGCGGGAAGAATGGCTCCTTCATGCTCAAACAATCAGCCATGGAGATACATTGTTGTGGATCAGAAGGAGGATCTGGAGCGGCTTTATCCCGCTCTTACTGACGGGAACTATTGGATGAAGCTGGGTCCTGTCATTGTTGCGATTATTACGCAAAAAGACTATGATTGTGTAATCAAAAGTCGGGTGTATCATCACTTTGATACGGGTCTTGCCACGGGCTTTATGCTCTTGAGAGCACAGGAACTGGGGATTCAAACCCACCTGGTGGCGGGCTACAGTCCAAGTAAAACCAGAAAAATTCTTGGAATTCCCGATGAAATGGATGTGGTTTCCCTAATGGCGATGGGACGTCTTGCGGAAGAGGTTCCACAGGAATTATCGGAAAAGCACAGGTCATCGGAAGGGAAGCGGCCTGAGCGCCTAAAGCTTCACGAAATTCTGCATTACAACGGCTATAACCCTGAGGTTGAACCGAATAATCGTGAATCATCATAGGAAATTGCAGATCAGTGGGGGTTCTCCCGATGGAGAATCCTCATTTGTTTTGCTTTTCATCTTCAGGGTTATCCGATATAATAACAGAAAGATTGATAATGAAAAGGAGGGAAGTCTATGGAACTATTGGTGGTTGTATTAAACCGGGTGGAATTTCTTACGGATTTACTGGATGAATTTACCGAAGAGGGACTAAGTGGAGCAACGGTGATCGACAGCGCAGGGATGGGACACATTTTAGCGGATCACGTNCCTTTTTTCTCAATGTTTGCAGAAATTGACGATCCGACGAAAAATCACAGCAAAACCATCTTCACTGTAGTGGACTGCTGTGACAAAAGGGAAAGAGCAATCCGGGCAGTGGAAAAGGCGGTAGGAGATATTGATAAACCGGATACGGCAATTATTTTTACAGTCCCTGTAAGCTTTGCAAAAGGGATTATAAAAAAGGAAAAGGGTGAAAAATAGTGAATCATGCGCTTTATATCGGAATCATTCTTCTGATCGGAACCTTTGGAGGGAAGACCGCAAGAATTGCCAGGCTTCCTTCAGTCACAGGCTACATTCTGATCGGTTTATTGCTGGGACCCTCCTTTCTGAACCTTTTTACAAAGGAACTGATCGGGGATCTTGCTTTTGTCAATCAAATAGCCCTGGGGATCCTGTCGGTCTCTATCGGGGGAGAACTGCACCGAAACGTTTTCAAAAAGTATGGGAAACGGCTGTTTATCATTTCCTTTGGAGATGAACTTTTAACCCTGATTTTAGGGACCGGTTTTACCTATCTGCTAGGAGCCCCATTGGACGTGGCAGTGATTTTAGGGATTTTGGCGATGACGGTTTCCCCATCAGGGGTCATCTCCATTATTAATGAATACCGGACCAAGGGAGAATTTACAAAGAATGTACTGGCCCTTGTCGCCATCGACAACTTAAACTGTATTGTGATTTTCGGTATTGCAACTGCCATTATTCAGGGAATCTATTCTCCTGCCATCGCTGGGATCGGAATGATTACCTCCGTGATCGTGGAAATCGGCCTTGCAGTCATTTTCGGAGTCTTGGCAGGAATTGCTTTAGCATGGATGGTCCGGAGAAATACGGAGACACCGAAACTATTGACGATTCTCCTTGGGTTGGTTTTAGTGAACACAGGACTTGCAGATCAATTTAATCTGTCTGCCTTACTGGTCAATATGATCATGGGTGGCGTCGCAACAAATATGATCCCCAGAAGAGCGGTACTGGCTGCAACAATGGAGCGGGTGGAACTGCCGATCTTTATCGCATTTCTGACCTTGGCTGGAGCAAAGCTCGACCTTCGGATTTTCGATACCGTAGGCCTTATTGTCGTGGGTTATGTCATCGCACGGTTTGTGGGGAAGAGTCTTGGAAGTTATCTTGCATCAAAATTCACCACACTGCCGGTGAATATGCAAAGAAATATCGGTCTTGCCCTGACTCCCCAGGCCGGAGTCGCCATCGGCTTGAGCATTATTGCGGAAGAAAAAATGCCCCATGCCTCAGGGATGATTACCGGGGTTGTTCTGGGAGGAGTGATTGTTTTCGAGATTATCGGTCCTCTGCTGGTAAAGGTGGCACTGAAGAACACGGGTGAGATCACCTGAAGAGGTTAAAAAAAGCAATCTGCGTATTGACATAACAACAAAAATTGGATAGTATTAGAGATAATCGTTGAACAAGAATGTACTTTCATTATAAGCAGATAGACATCCAATTTCATCTGGATGTTTTTTGATGTGATTCAATAACTATAGAGGAGGACCAAGATGAATTCAGAAATTGTAAAAAAAGAAAACAACGAAATCACCTTAAAGATCGTAGTAGATAAGGGAGAGTTTAACAAGGCTGTAAACGAGGCATACAAAAAAACAAAGCATCGTTTCAACGTTCCCGGATTCAGAAAGGGAAAAGCACCGAAGCAGATTATTCAGCAGCGGTACGGGAAAGAGGTCTTCTTTGAGGAGGCCATTAATATCGCATTTCCCAAGGCCTATGAAAAAGCATTGGATGATCTGAAGATTGATCCTGTGAATCAACCGGAAATCGATATTGAGAATGTGGATCCTGACAGCGATTTGTCTTTTACAGCAAAAATTGAAATTATGCCGGAAATCGAGATTTCCGATTACAAGGGACTTTCAGCGGAAAAGACGAAAGTGGAAGTTGCCGAAGAAGAGATTGAAGAGGAATTGAAAAAGCTTCAAGAGCAAAATGCACGGATGCTTCCTGTCGAGGACCGGGAGGCGAAGGACGGAGATATTCTCACCATCGACTTTGAAGGATTCATTGGGAATGAACCCTTTGAAGGGGGAAAAGCCGAAGACCACGAGTTAACCCTGGGCTCCGGGCAGTTTATCCCCGGTTTTGAAGAGCAGCTTGCAGGAGTTAAGGCTGACGAGGAAACCGAAGTGAAAGTAAATTTCCCTGAAGATTACCATGCTGAAGACCTGAAAGGTCAGGAGGCAACCTTCAAGGTGAAGGTGAAATCCATCAAGGAAAAAGAGCTTCCCGTCATTGATGACGAGCTTGCCACCGAAGCCTCCGAGTTTGATTCTCTGGAAGAGCTGAAGGCGGATATTCGAAAGAAAAAAGAAGAAGAAAAAGCAAAAATGCAGGAATCGGAAGTGGAAAAACAAATCATGGATCAGATCGTGGAAAAGGTCGATGTGGAGATTCCTGAAGCCGTGGTGAAAAGACAAACGGATATGATGATCCGGGATTTTGACATGCAGCTGCGCTATCAGGGATTGGAACTGGCCAAGTATCTGGAAATGACAGGTTCCACCGAGGATGACCTTCGGGAGCAGATGAAGGAAGATGCAGAGAAGCGGGTGAAAACCCAGCTTGCCCTTGAAAAAATCGGAGAGCTCGAAGAAATCCGGCCAAGCGACGAGGATGTGGAAGAGGAATTACAGAGAATGGCAGAGCAATACGGCCAGGAAGTTGAAAAAATAAAGGAAACCATCGGAGAAAGCGAGCGGGAGAACATCAAGGAAAATCTGAAAAACAAGCTTGCAGTGGACCTTCTCATCAAGGAGGCCAACATCACCGAGGTTGAACCCGAGGAAGAAACTCCGGAAAATGTCGGGGAAGACACCGGGGAAGAGGCATAAAGAAGAAAAATGTACAAAGGGTCCATCGGGGCCCTTTTAGAGAAGAAAAGGGTTAAAGGAGGAGAGCACAATGGCTTTAATACCAATGGTCGTAGAGCAAACCAGCAGAGGAGAACGCTCCTACGACATCTATTCAAGACTGTTAAAGGAACGGATCATCTTTTTAACCGATGAAATTAATGATCAAACCGCCAGCCTGGTAGTGGCACAGCTTCTATTCCTGGAAGCGGAGGATCCTGAAAAAGACATCCAGATCTACATCAACAGCCCGGGGGGATCTATTACATCGGGTATGGCGATTTATGATACAATGAATCATGTAAAGCCCGATATCGCAACCACTTGTGTGGGAATGGCAGCGAGCATGGGAGCATTCCTGCTGGCTGCGGGCTCGAAGGGAAAGCGTGTGGCACTTCCCAATGCGGAAGTTATGCTTCACCAGCCTCTTGGAGGAACAAGGGGACAAGCGGAGGATATTCGTATTCATGCAGAGCGGATTGTGAAAATGAGGGAGCACATGAATAAAATCCTCCATGAAAAAACCGGGCAGCCCCTGGAGAAGATTCAAAAGGATACGGACCGGGATTTCTTTATGTCGGCAGATGAAGCGAAAGAGTACGGGGTAATTGATAAGGTGATAGAGAAACGACCCTAACCCCATGGAAGAGGTGTTAAAATGGCGAAATATGAAGAAAAGAAGCAGTTAAAGTGTTCCTTTTGCGGGAAGTCCCAGGATCAGGTAAAACGATTAATTGCCGGACCGAATGTGTATATTTGTGATGAGTGTATTGACCTTTGTCAGGAAATCATCCAGGAAGAATTTGAAGAAAGCATGGAACAGGAAGCAGTTGATCTTCCCAAACCACGGGAGATTAAAGAAATTCTTGACGAGTACGTGATCGGTCAGGAAAATGCGAAAAAAACCTTGGCAGTGGCGGTGTACAATCATTATAAGCGGATCAACAACCCGTCAAAAAATGATGATGTGGAACTGGAAAAAAGCAATATTGTTATGCTTGGACCCACGGGTTCAGGAAAAACCCTTCTTGCCGAGACCCTTGCAAAGATCCTTAATGTTCCCTTTGCAATTGCCGATGCCACGGCTCTTACGGAGGCGGGGTACGTTGGTGAAGATGTGGAGAATATTCTGCTGAAAATTATTCAGGCAGCGGATTTTGATATGGACAAAGCGGAGAAAGGGATTATCTACATTGATGAAATTGACAAAATTTCAAAGAAAAGCGATAACCCCTCCATTACCCGGGATGTCAGTGGAGAAGGAGTACAACAGGCCTTACTGAAAATCCTTGAAGGAACTGTAGCCAGTGTGCCTCCTCAAGGAGGAAGAAAGCATCCTCATCAGGAGTTTATTCAAATCAATACGAAAAACATCCTGTTTGTTTGCGGAGGAGCCTTCGGAGGAATCGAGAAGGTCATTGAAAGCCGAATCGGAAAGAAATCCATGGGATTCGGAGCAGACGTAGGAAAGAGCAATAAGGTTGATGCGAAGGAAATGATGAAAAAGCTGGAACCGGAGGATTTGATCCGTTACGGTTTAATTCCGGAGTTTGTCGGTCGGATGCCGGTTCTTGTCACTCTGGAGGAGTTGGACGAACAGGCATTGATCCAGATTCTGTCGGAACCGAAAAATGCTTTAACAAAGCAGTATAAGAAACTCTTCCAACTGGACAATGTGGTTGTGGAGTTTGAAGAAAACGCTCTGGAGGCAATTGCCAAGAAGGCAATTGCAAGAAAAACCGGAGCCCGGGGTCTTCGGGGAATTACCGAATCGATTATGAACGAGATCATGTACGATATTCCTTCCCGTAACGACATCGATAAAATTATTATCACCAAGGAAACGGTAACAAAGGGTCAAACACCAACCTTTGTATTAAAGAGTAAGGAAGTAAAAGAGGAAGAGCATGCGGAAAACGCATCATAATCAGACATAAGAAAAGGATGGCTGGAGACAGCCATCCTTATTTTTTAAAAAGCTTCCTTAAAACTGGTAGAGAAGTATGCCTAATCCCCCGGAAATAAATACGATGATAATGGGGTGAAGGCGAAAGTAACTTTGGATTCCCAATGCAATGACACCGATGAGCAGGGTCCTGAAATCCATAACTGAGGTCTGGAAAAGAGAAACCGTGGCGGCACCGATCAGTCCTATTACAGCAGGGCGGATTCCCTTGAAAATTCCATTCATGACCTTCGATTCACGATGTTTTAAAATGAGACTGGCCATTAGGGTTACAGCCAAAAAGGAAAAGGAAACGACTCCAAGAGTTCCCACGACCCCACCGATAATTCCCACATGCTTAAAGCCGATGAAGGTTGCAGCATTGATGGAAATGGGACCGGGAGACATTTGGGAAAGGGCGATCACATCAATAAACTCACTTAATTCCAGCCATTGATTGTTTCTCACCACTTCCTGCTCAATCAAAGGAAGCATGCCGTAGCCTCCCCCGAAGCTGAAGGCTCCGATTCGAAGGAAAACAAGGAATATATTAAGCAGTTCCATCGCCCGACCTCCTTTGCTCAAAGACCAGACCTGAGATTGCAGCAAGGATAATCATCAAAATCGGATGAAAACTGAAAAATACAATTCCCCCAAAGGCGATTGTTCCTACAATGATGTTATAGATGCTGGGAGTCAGACTTTTGGACAGTTTGACTGCAGCCAGAAAAATCAGTGCTACAATTGCGGGACGAACTCCCTGAAAGAAGAGCTGGATGATTTCAAGATCCTTCACCTGCTCATAAAAGGCTGCCATAATTAGAATGACAATCATCGAGGGAAGAACAGTTCCCAATAAAGCAAAAGCCGCACCCTTCAGACGATAGAGCTTAAAGCCCACAAAGACGGAAGTATTGACGGCAATGGCTCCGGGAAGGCTCTGGGCAACAGCGATAATATCGAGAAAGTCCTCCTCGCTGATCAACTCCGCCCGTTCCACAATTTCCTTTTGAATAACGGGAACCATGGCATATCCTCCCCCAAAGGTAAAGGCACCCACTCGGAAGAAAATGATGAAGAGCCGAAATGCTCGTTGAAACATAAAAAAACCTCCTAAACCAAGGAAATAATCTTTCACCCTATTATACCATAAGGATGTGGGAAAAGTTCAGGGGTTTTGATTAGAGATTTGGGAAATAGGGTATAGTTCTTGAAAAAGAGCTGTGGAATCGTTATAATAGAATGCAGAATTCAGCACAACAAGAGAATGAAAGGAGTGTCAGTATGAGCGATTATACAATTGAATTACCACTGATTCCCTTAAGGGGAATGTCAATTTTTCCATATATGGTTCTTCACTTTGACGTGGGGAGAGAACAGTCGATCAAAGCTTTGGAAGAAGCAATGATCAATGATCAACTGGTGTTTCTTGTCTCACAGAAAGAGGCGGAAATCAGTATGCCATCCACGGAAGACTTCTATCATGTGGGAACCGTAGCGAAAATCAAGCAGATGTTAAAACTACCCGGTGATACCATCCGTGTACTGGTTGAAGGAATATCCCGGGGAGAAATCACTTCCTTTGTTCAGGAAGATCCGTTTTTTGTTGCAGAAGTGGAGGAAAAGTTTGACGACAAGGTGGCGACCCGGCAGGGAAAAGCCCTGATGAAAACTGTTTTGGACAGCTTTGAAGAGTACGTGGAAAAAAACCCAAAGGTTTCGCCGGAAATCCTTGTTACTCTTCATGAGATCGAAGAACCGGGAAGACTTTCGGATACGGTTGCGGCAAATGTTCCACTGAGCCCCAAGGAAAATCAGGAGCTTTTGGAAGCCTTTGACTCCGATCAACGGCTGGAAATCTTATACCGCCTGTTACTGGAACAAATTGAAGTGCTGGAAATTGAAAACACCATTAACACACGGGTAAAAAAACAGGTAAACAAAGTGCAAAAAGAATACTATCTCCGGGAACAGCTCAAGGCCATCCAAAAAGAACTGGGTGAGGATGAAGGAGTTGTGGAGGAAGTGGAAGAGTACAAAAAGAAACTGGAGGAACTTCAGTTGTCCGACTCGATCAGCGAGAAAATTCATCGTGAAATCGACCGTCTTTTAAAGCTCTCTCCCGGTTCTCAGGAATCAGGAGTAATCCGGAACTACGTGGACTGGGTGCTGAACCTGCCTTGGAATGAAGAAACCAAGGATAAGCTGGACTTGAAAAAATCTGCTGAAATCCTTGATGAAGATCACTATGGACTTGAAAAGGTGAAAGAGAGAATTCTGGAATACCTTGCCATACGACAGCTTTCACAAACCATCAAGGGTCCCATCCTATGCCTTGTGGGACCACCGGGTGTGGGGAAAACCTCCATCGCAAAATCCATTGCCCGTTCACTTAATCGTAAATTTGTCCGCATGAGCCTGGGCGGTGTCCGGGATGAAGCGGAAATTCGGGGACATCGGCGAACCTATGTGGGGGCAATTCCCGGTCGGATTATCACCTCCATACGGGAAGGAAAAAGCCGGAATCCCGTGTTCCTTTTTGATGAAATCGATAAAATTGCCGGTGACTTCCGGGGAGATCCCGCATCTGCTCTTTTAGAAGTGCTGGATCCGGAACAAAACAAGGATTTTACGGATCACTATCTGGAGGTGCCCTTCGATCTTTCCAATGTCATGTTTGTGACCACTGCCAATACAGCTCACACGATCCCCAGAGCACTGCTGGATCGTATGGAGGTTATACGGATTGCAGGATATACGGAAGAGGAGAAGACCAGAATCGGGCAAAATTATCTGATTCCCAAGCAAATCAAAGAGCATGGTCTGAAAAAGACCAATCTTCGTATCGGAGAGAAAGCCTTAAGAGATTTGATCAATTATTATACAAGAGAAGCGGGAGTCAGAAACCTCGAGCGGCAGATTGCCAATCTATGCAGAAAAGCCACACGAAGAATCGTGGAAGAAGACATTAAGTCCGTAACAATTACACCGGGGAATCTTTCCAGGTACTTAGGAAAGCCTCTGTTCCGTTACGATATGATCAATTTGAAAAACGAAGTGGGAATTGTGAGAGGTCTTGCATGGACCAGTGTGGGAGGGGACACTCTCTCTGTTGAAGTGACCCTGATGAAGGGGAGCGGTAAGCTTGTCCTTACCGGTCAGCTGGGAGATGTGATGAAGGAATCCGCCCGGGCGGGAATCAGTTACATCCGATCCATTTCGGATCGATACAATATTGACCCGACATTCCATGAAAAAAAGGATATTCATATTCATATCCCCGAAGGAGCAACCCCAAAGGATGGACCATCGGCAGGACTGGCAATGGCAACAGCCGTTATATCCGCCCTCATTGATAAACCCGTCTATAAAGATGTGGCAATGACCGGCGAAATTACTCTTCGGGGAAGAGCCTTAGCCATCGGCGGTGTCAAGGAAAAAGTTCTGGCTGCCAAGAGAGCAGGAATTACAAAGGTCATTCTGCCGGAAGACAACCGGAAGGATCTTGACGAGATCCCGGAAAATGTAAGAAAAACCCTGGAGTTTGTCTTTGTTGAAGATATGGATACCGTGCTTCAGCATGCTCTCGTAAAGGATGAAGAAGATGAAAATTAAAACCGCAGAAATTGTGATGAGCGCAGCAAAACCCGAGCAATATCCCCAGGACGGACTTCCGGAAATTGCTTTTGTTGGACGGTCCAATGTGGGTAAATCCTCAGCAATTAATACTCTCCTGGGACGTAAAAGCCTGGCGAGGGTGTCGGGAAGCCCAGGGAAAACCCGGACTATCAATTTTTACTTAATAAACAACGAGTTTTATCTGGTGGACCTGCCGGGTTACGGATATGCAAAGACCTCCAAGGCTGAACGAAAATCCTGGGGAAAAATGATCGAGACCTACCTGTCTTCACGAAACACCTTGAATGAGGTGGTTCAGATAGTGGATATCCGCCACGAGCCCAGTAACGATGACGTGTTAATGTACAACTGGTTAAAGCACTTCGGATACGGTTCGGTGGTTCTTGCCACAAAGCTTGATAAGGTTAGGAAAAGCCAATTGCAAAAACATGAAAAAATCATACGACAAACCCTGGAAATGGATAAAGAAAGTATGATTGTCAAGCTCTCTTCCTTAAAGAAGACCGGAAAAGAGGAGGTCTGGGAAGCCATTCTCCCCTTTCTCGCCATTGACAAGTGAGCCGGAAATCCTTATAATTAAATTATACTTTAGTATAAACGGGGAGTGTATCCAATGAAAAAGAAGCAGACTCTTGCTCAAAGAGAAAAGAAATATGCAAAAACCCGCTTTGCCCTTCTCGGGGTGTTTTTGAAGTACGTGAAGGAGCAACGGGATGATGAACTCACCATTGATGATTTTTGTATGGAGGTGGGGATTTCCAGAGGGACATTTTTCAACTACTTTCCATCACGGGAGCATATTTTCACCTACTACGGATACTATTTTTCCACCCGGCTATGGCTTGAACTAAAGAGAAAACGGGACATGGGAATTTCCATAAAGGAACAAATTCAATACGTTTTCGAATTTACCGCCCTGGAAAATCGTCAGTATGTCAACAGTTTCGGGAAATATATCAGTCATGTGCTCCGAAGGGATGAAGGAGTGAAGGATGAAACAAAATTTACCCGGGCAGATCTTCTTTTTATCTTTCCTAAGGAAGCGGAGATCATTTTGAACGAACCCCTTTTCCCCCATCCTTATGGCGGGAAGAAAGGCTTGGCAAGCAAGGACATCCTTTATATTCCCAATGTGGGAGAAGTTTTTGAAATTCTTCTGCGGGAGGGGATTGAGAAGGGAGAGATCCGAAAGGATGTCAAGGTGAAGGAAACTCAGATGAAGCTTTTGGCGTTATACTTCTCTCCGCCGATCCTGTCAAAGTTTCTTTCCAAAGGGGATCATCCGAGGGAGCTCTATCAGAAACTGTTGCCGGAGCTTATGGAACAGCTGTAAATTAAATAAAAAGACTCCAAAGGGTTTTCCTTGGAGTCTTTTGTTTGTGATTATAAGTAAAATTCCTTATTCTTCCGGTTCAAACATGCTCTTATCCACTCCGCAGACGGGACAGACCCAATCTTCAGGCAGATCGTCAAAGGATGTTCCCGGATCGATTCCTGCATCAGGATCTCCAACCTCAGGATCGTAAACATAACCACATGGAATACATACATACTTTTGCATAGCTATAGCCCCTTTCTCTATTAAAATTATAACAATATAGGTATACCCACTTTATTTTAGCATTAAACAGGGAAGAGTGAAAGAGTCAATATCTTTACCCGGGGACACAAAATCTGTTATAATAGAAGAAAGTCTTTCGGATGACTAAATAACTATTGGATTTTCAACTTAAAGAAAGAAGGAATAGCAATGATCTCAGCAAAGGAACAAGAAAGAATGATTACATGGAAAAAAATATTTAAGAAGATACCCTACCTGTTTCTGGGATTCAACTGTTTTGCACTG
>SL_3KL_010_SEDDRAFT_10001889_pt1 | contig 19167 bp, 21 predicted proteins | sample SodLakKL_010_SED_2_FD_10381 | JGI IMG/M metagenome (IMG submission 10381) | reverse complement strand
GTCGTAGAAAGAATTGGGAGATTAATACAAAATGACACCTGAAGAATTCTATAAAATTGGTGAAACACACCGGGAAAAGCGAGATCAATATAAGAATAATATCAACGTATGTATTGCTGCGGCCTGTGTATCCTTACAGAGTGAAAAGGTTAGGGAATCACTCGAAGAGGAAGTGAAGAAACAGGGTAAGGAAGAATCCTGCAGGGTCAGCGGTACCGGCTGTCTTGGATTATGTGCTTACGGTCCGCTGGTTTCCATAAATAATGAGCAAGCATTATATGCTGGAGTGACCGCTGATGATGCGTCTGAAATCGTTAAAAAAATCGATAAAGAACCAATAAAAAGATTGGCCGTATCACCTGAGTTACCTTTCTTCGCACGACAGAATAAAATTGCATTGGAGCATTGTGGTAAGACCGATCCCGACAGTCTTGAAGATTATCTTGCACTGGATGGATATGAGGCGTTATATGACTGTTTGACCACAAAAAGCCCAATTGAGGTTATTGAAGAAATCGTAAAAAGCGGTCTTCGGGGGCGTGGCGGAGGCGGTTATCCGACCGGCTTAAAGTGGAGCACTGTAGAAAAGGCTGTCGGAGAGAAGAAATTTGTTATATGCAATGCTGATGAAGGCGATCCGGGTGCATTTATGGATCGTAGTATGCTGGAAAGCGATCCACACGGTATTCTTGAAGGGATGGCTATTGCAGGATATGCGGTCGGTGCGTCTCAGGGATATGTGTATATACGAGGTGAGTATCCGTTGGCAATTAAACGATTGCGTGCGGCAATCAAGCAAGCCGAACGGCAGAATCTACTCGGAAAAAATATCTGCGGCACTCCGTTCAGTTTCGATATTGATATCAGACTCGGTGCCGGTGCATTTGTTTGTGGTGAAGAAACCGCTTTGATAGCTTCTATTGAGGGGCAGCGGGGAACACCGCGCCCGCGTCCGCCGTATCCGGCAGAATTAGGACTCTGGGGATATCCGACACTCATCAATAACGTCGAAACGTTTGCAAATGTAAGTCCCATCTTTCGTAAGGGTGCAGAATATTTTTCAAATATCGGGACTGAAAAAAGCAAAGGAACAAAAGTATTCGCTCTTGCCGGAAGCATTAAAAATACAGGATTAATTGAGGTGCCTATGGGTATCTCATTACGCGATATAGTATTTGATATCGGGGGAGGCATTGTCGACGGCAAAAAGTTTAAAGCGGTACAAACCGGTGGACCCTCAGGTGGATGTATACCTGAAGAATATCTCGATATGCCGGTAGATTATGAATCACTTTCAAAAGTAGGCTCAATGATGGGATCCGGCGGTATGATCGTGATGGACGAAACATCCTGCATGATCGATGTCGCAAAATATTTTATGGAGTTTTGTAAAACCGAGTCGTGCGGGAAATGTGTACCTTGCCGGGTCGGTACAGCTCAAATGTATATGTTATTAACGAGAATAACCGATGGTGAAGCAACAATGCATGATTTAGAGTTGCTTGAAGAGTTATGTGAAGTTGTAAAACACACAAGTCTTTGCGGACTCGGTCAAACATCGGCAAACCCGGTGTTGAGTACCATCCGCTTTTTCAGGGATGAATATATTGCGCATATCAAAGATAAAACCTGTCCCGCAGGTACGTGCGCTATTGCAAATAATAAGGAAGCAGTACAATGAGTGCATCAGTGAAAATAAAAACATTAAAAATCGATGGAAGGGATGTCGGTGCACGGGAAGATCAAACTATACTCGAGGTAGCACGTGAAAACGGTATCACTATACCGACACTTTGTAGCCTTGAAGGCCTTTCTGCATATGGCGGATGCCGGCTATGCCTGGTGGAAGTAAAAGGGATTCCGAAACTCCTTCCGGCCTGTATGACCGAAGTTGAAGAACGAATGGAAGTAACGACAAACTCAGAGCGGCTTCAGAAATACCGGAAAAATATACTTGAATTGTATTTCGCAGAACGAAATCACGTCTGTGCGGTCTGTGTATCGAATGGAAATTGTGAATTGCAAACGATGGCACAGGAGAACGGTATGACGCACGTTCACTTCCCGTATCAATATCCAAAAACCGATGTTGATGCCTCGCACGAACGCTTTGTACTTGATCAGAACCGTTGTGTAGTATGCACGCGATGTGTACGGGTATGCGATGAAATAGAGGGTGCTCATACACTTGATATAAAAGGGCGTGGAATAGATGCCCGCGTTATAACGGACCTTGACCAACGGTGGGGAGATTCAGAAACCTGCACATTGTGCGGTAAATGTGTGCACGTGTGCCCGACGGGCGCTTTATTCGAAAAAGGAAAATCGGTCGGTGAAATGTCTAAACGTCGACAGTTTTTACCGTACCTAACGTTAATGCGCGAGGAGAAACGATGAATAAATTAAGTCTTGCGACTATCTGGCTCGACGGTTGTTCCGGTTGTCACATGTCGCTTCTTGATATAGACGAACGTATCATTCAGCTAACAGAAAAATTTGATATTTTATACAGCCCGCTAATCGATGTGAAAGAATTTCCTGAGAAGGTAGACGTTACGCTTGTTGAGGGAGCTATCAGCAGCGATGAAGACGTGGAGAAGATCGAGATGATACGCAGGAATACTAATACCTTGATCGCATTCGGCGATTGTGCGGTCACCGCAAACATCCCTTCGATGCGTAACCGTTTTTCGCTTGAACAGGTTTTAACAAGGGGCTATATCGAAACAACACCGAATAATAAAGTTATTCCCGATGAGCAAATACCCAAACTGCTCGATAAAGCGTATCCGGTTTATCATTTTGTTGACGTCGACATATTTTTACAGGGGTGTCCGCCTTCGGCTGACTTGATATTCTATACATTAACTGAAATTGCGGAAGGACGAACTCCTGAACTCTCAGAACGAGCACGATTTGGATAGGAGATTTTGTAGATGGCTAAAACTATAACCATAGACCCATTAACCCGTATTGAAGGACATGGTAAAATTACAATTCACCTGAATGATAATGGTATTGTAGATAATGCTTTTTTCCACGTTACACAGTTTCGAGGTTTTGAAAAATTATGTGAAGGAAGGCCTTTCCGTGAGATGCCTTCCCTCATGGCACGTATTTGTGGTATTTGTCCGGTTGCCCATCTGATTGCCGGCGCAAAAGCCTGCGATCAGATACTTGCGGTACAAATACCGCGAACCGCTACTCTTTTACGGCGTGCGATCAATCTCGGCCAGATTATACAGTCACACGCACTTAGTTTCTTTTATCTTTCGGCCCCCGACCTGGTACTGGGTATGGATACCGATCCTGCTGATAGAAATATTTTCGGTGTACTTAAAGAAAATCCACAAATGGCACGGGATGGAATTCGGCTCAGACAGTTCGGGCAAAGTATTATCGAGATGCTTGCCGGTGAACGCGTTCACCCCGCCTGGATCATTGCCGGAGGGATGAGCGAGCCGTGTACTCAGGAAAAACGCGATGCGATCTTATCTCAAATCCCTGAGATGCAAAAAATAGTACAACGGAATCTGGATTGGTTTAAAAGTTCTCTTATCCAAACCGGACAATCTTCATTACGTGTCAGTAAATTCCGGGATGAAATACGGACGTTTGCAAATCTTCAGTCACTATTTTTGGGCCTTGTGAATGATACCGGTGAGCTTGATTTCTATGATGGAAAAATCAGGGTTGTCGATTCTTCAGGCAAAATTATTGCCGACAAACTTGAACCATCGAACTATTCTGAATTTATTGCCGAAAAGATTGAGCCCTGGTCTTACCTCAAATTTCCGTATTATAAACCACGCGGATATCCTGAGGGAATGTACCGTGTAGGACCGCTGGCAAGGCTGAACATTATAGATCGCTGCGGTACACCTCAGGCGGATCTTGAATTGACTGAATTCCGGGGCCTCTCGAGGGGTTCGGTGTTGAGTTCATTTTATTATCATTATGCACGATTAATCGAAATTCTATTTGCGATCGAAAAAGTAGAGCAGTTGCTCAGTGAACCTGCTATACTTGATACACACGTGAAAGCGATCGCGGGTCCGAACAATCTGGAAGGAGTTGGCGTTGCCGAAGCTCCGCGCGGTACGCTTTTCCATCACTATCAGGTTAACAATGAAGGCATTATGCAGTGGGCAAATCTTATCATTGCAACCGGCAATAATAATCTCGCTATGAATAAAGGGATTCTCCAGGTGGCAAAACAATTTGTAAAAGGGGATAAGATCGAGGAAGGGATGCTCAACCGGGTGGAAGCGGTGATACGGGCATTTGATCCGTGCTTGAGCTGTTCGACCCATGCGGTCGGTAAAATGCCTTTACAAATAGAGCTTATAAATAACGACGGTGAAGTAGTAAATAGTTTGCGACGTTCCTAACATGGCATAATTAGAATTCAACCGGAGTTTCACTTATTTCCGGAAGAACGATATATACAGTACAGAGAATCATGTCACGAACAATAATCATAGGATATGGTAATCCGTTGCGCGGTGACGATGCCGTTGGTTATTATGCTGCGCAAAAATTATCAGAGTTGGTGAAGTCTGAAGATATCACGATACACACCTGTCACCAACTTACACCCGAACTTGCTGCCGATATCAGCAGGTATGATAAAGCTGTTTTTATCGATGCGTCGATCGGGGATACACCCGGCACTATTACCACGGCACAGATTGATCCCACACACATTCCAAACCGTACATTTTCACACCAACTCGATCCTGAATCTGTTCTCACTTGTTCGCAAGCACTCTACGATCGAGTACCTGTTGCATATTTAGTAACAATAGATGCAGACTCATTTGGATATCTGGAGGATCTTTCCGGGCCGGTAAAAGCCGGGTTATCTGGTTTAGTCGATGCAGTTCTTGAAATTATAAAATACAAAAAAACGGAACTTATGTCTTAAAAATCGAAAATTAATTTATCCTTTTTAACAGGGTATTACTATGGCACATCAAGTACGTCTCACTCTTGACGCGTTGCAATCTTTAATCGATGAATTGCAGAGTCGTGAGTATATTGTTATTGGACCCAAAATCGAAAATAGAAAGGTCGTTTATGATGAAATAGCTAAAATAGATGACCTGCCTGCAGGATGGAGCGATGAACAGGAGGCTGCGACATACCGGCTGCATAAAACCGGTTCGCCTGCGTTATTCGATATTACCCATTCAATGAATGCCTGGATTCATCATCTTTACCCATCCAAAGCTACTCTATTGAAAGCATCCCGTGAAAATTCAGGGTTCACGGTCGAAAGAATGAAAGAAGCGCCTCCCAAATATGCATTATTTGGAATTCGACCCTGTGATCTTGAGGCGATGAAAAAATACGATCGTATTTTATTAAAGGATACATTTCACGATGAAATATATAAAAACCGACGTGAAAAAACATTTATTATTTCAGCAAATTGCACCAGACCTTCGGGAACATGTTTCTGTGCTTCGATGGATAGCGGCCCGAAAGCTACCTCGGGCTATGATCTTGCCTTAACTGAGATAATCAGAGACGGGGATCATTACTTTATCGCGGATATAGGGAGTGAGTCAGCACAAGAGCTGATCAATAAAATTCCCCAAGCCGAAGCGTCGGCAGATGATATTGCCTATGCAAATTCTCTTATTGAGAAGGCACGTGAACAAATGGGACGTACACTCAATACCGGGAATTTAAAGGAGATTCTCTACAAGAATTATGAAAATACGCACTGGGACACGGTTGGCGACCGGTGCTTAACGTGCGGTAATTGTACGTTGGTGTGTCCCACGTGCTTCTGTACAACGATCCAGGATTATACGGATCTTACCGGGTCTAACGTCGAACGAATTCGTCAATGGGATTCGTGTTATAATAATGAATTTTCTTATATTCATGGTGGTAGTGTTCGCACCTCTTCCTATGCACGATACCGTCATTGGTTAATGCATAAGCTGGCGACCTATCACGATCAGTTCGATACATCCGGATGTGTCGGTTGCGGCCGATGTATCACATGGTGCCCCGCTGCAATTGACATTACCGAAGAAGCATCTGCTATCCGCCAACATAGTATAACAGTATAGGAGTCCTTATGGAAAATCTTGAATCGATTCTTAAGCAACACCCGTTTTTTGAAGGGTTACTCGATAAACATATCGAATTTATTGTTGGTTGTGCTTCTAATGCTCGATTTAAAACCGGAGAATTCCTATTCCGGGAAGGGCAGGAAGCAAATCATTTTTATTTGATACGGGAGGGGACCGTAAACCTTGAGATATATTCGCCGCAAAAAGGAGCTATAACGATACAAACACTGGATGAGGGTGAGATCGTCGGCTGGTCCTGGATTATTTCTCCTTATCAATGGCGTTTTGATGCACGTTCCGTCGATATGACCAGATTAATAGCGTTAGACGGAAAGTGTCTGCGGGATAAATGCAATGAAGATCCTGAACTTGGATTTGAATTGCTAAAACGATTTTCACCAATTATTGAACAAAGACTTGTCGCAACAAAAATACAATTACTTGATCTCTATGGAAAAGACGATTGAAACAAACCGCAAAACTAACGGACAATATGATCCGCTTATTACTCATCCGTATACTGTGAAACGTGTTATAAACGAAACACACGATACATTTACACTCCATCTTGGACCAACGAACGGACGTAATACAATATTTCCATTTACTGCCGGTCAATTTAATATGCTTTATATGTACGGTATCGGTGAAATACCCATTTCCATTAGTGGCGACCCGTCAAAACCTGAACAACTTGTTCATACAACCAGAGCGGTCGGTACCGTGACAAAAGCAATGCGGGGATTAAAAAAGGGGCACAGTATTGGTGTCCGGGGACCATATGGCAATGGATGGCCTCTTGACAATCTTGAAGGGAAGGATGTTGTGTTCATTGCCGGTGGAATCGGGCTTGCACCGCTTCGCTCAGCTATGTATCAGGTGCTCGCGAACCGGGATTCTTACGGTAAGGTTGTATTACTCTATGGTACCCGAACTCCCATCGATATTCTTTTCCGGAAAGAATTGGAACGATGGAAATCACGATTTGATCTGGATGTATATGTTACCGTAGACAGGGCTATTGGTACATGGCGGGGCTATGTCGGCGTGGTAACAATTCTTGTTTCAAGGGCACCTTACGATCCGCGAAATACCGTTGCACTGGTATGCGGTCCGGAAGTAATGATGCGCTTTTCAATAATGGAGCTAAAGAAACGGGGTGTTAAATCCGAGCATATTTATTTATCGATGGAACGAAATATGAAATGCGGTGTCGGCCACTGCGGCCATTGCCAGCTCGGACCGACATTTGTGTGCAAAGACGGACCGGTATACCGTTATGATGAAATTGATTATTTATTAGATATTCGGGAAGTATAATATGGCTAAGAAACGTAAACCAAAACTTGCAGTCTGGAAATTCGCATCCTGTGACGGATGCCAGCTCAGTTTACTTGACTGTGAAGATGAACTCCTGGCGATAACCGATCACATAGAGATAGCATATTTTCCTGAAGCTACAAGAGCGGTTGTGAAGGGACCATATGATCTCTCTCTCGTCGAGGGATCCATCACAACACCGCACGATGCGGAACGTGTTCACCAAGTGCGCAGATCCTCAAAATTTTTAGTTACGATCGGCGCATGCGCTACTGCGGGTGGAATTCAGGCGTTGAGGAATTTTAAGGACGTTAATACATACATTACCGCTGTCTATCCGACTCCTCAATTTATCGAGACGCTGAATAAATCCACTCCGATTGCAGATCACGTTTTCGTCGATTTTCAGTTGCGTGGATGTCCGATTAGTAAGTTCCAGCTTCTTGAGTTATTCAATGCATACCTGAATGGGCGTAAACCAAATATTCCACAATACAGTGTGTGCATTGAGTGTAAACGAAAAGGAACCACCTGTGTAATGGTTGCACAGGGAATCCCCTGCCTTGGACCTGTTACACAAGCCGGCTGTGATGCAATCTGCCCGTCGTTTGAGCGGGGATGCTATGGTTGTTTTGGACCAAAGGAAACACCAAATACTCACTCGCTTGCCGAGCGATTTCATGTTTTGGGAGAAAAAGAGGACGATATCGTGCGCTTTTTCAGAGGGTATAATTCATATGCAGAGCCCTTCCAGCGAGAAAGTATTGCCCACGAGAAAAAGAGTCAAGTGTAACGCTCTAAATGATTGATGTTCAACAGGATATCGAATTGATATGAAGTCAAAAAAACAAACAAAGAAAAAGCAATCGCCCAAAAAAACTTCGGTAAAAACGATTAATGTAAAACACCTTGCCCGCGTCGAAGGTGAGGGTTCATTGTATGTAAGGATGAAGGGTAAGGAGATAACCGATCTTAAGTTTACAATTTTCGAGCCGCCGCGTTTTTTCGAGGCCTTTCTCCGGGGACGAAAATATTTCGAAATACCGGATATCACAGCGCGAATATGCGGTATTTGTCCGATAGCGTATCAGATGAGTGCTGCGCAGGCGATTGAACAGGCATTTGGCATCCAGGTCGATGAACAGATCCGGGAACTCCGGCGCTTGATTTATTGCGGCGAATGGATAGAAAGCCATGTGCTTCATATCTTCATGCTCCATGCTCCCGATTTTCTCTCGTATGAAGATTCTATTCAGATGGCAAAAGACCATCCCGAGATCGTGCAACAGGGATTACATATGAAAAAGATCGGTAATGCCCTCGTAACCGTAATCGGTGGAAGAGAAATTCATCCGGTAAGTCTTCGTGTCGGAGGATTTTACAGTTCCCCGTCAAAAAAATCGCTGACACAGATGCTGGATGATCTCAAGTGGACGCGCGATGCTGCTGAGAAAACCGTTGAATGGACGGCAACGCTTGACTACCCCGATTTTGAACGTGATTATGAATTTGTTGCAATGCATCATCCGGAACGATACGCTGTAATCGAAGGAAAGCTTATCTCAAATAAAGGACTGGATATCGATATTCAGGATTTTGAGGATCATTTTGTCGAAGTTCAGGTTGAGCATTCGCACGCACTTCATTCAGTTCACCGTGAACGTGGAGCATATAAGGTCGGTCCGCTTGCCCGTTTTGTATTAAATTACGATCAGCTCACTCCGGCCGCGAAGCAGGCAGCGCAGCACGCGGGTCTTGATACAAGCTGCAGAAATCCGTTTAAGAGCATTATCGCGCGTAGCGTTGAAACCTTATTTGCCTGTGAAGAAGCGATACGAATAATCGAAGAATACGAGGTACCTGAGCGTCCATACGTTGATGTGAATCCTGTCCCGTCTACCGGACACGGCTGCACCGAAGCACCACGCGGTTTACTCTATCACAAATACCGAATCGACGAAAAGGGGATCATATTAAATGCCAAGATTGTTCCTCCGACTGCTCAGAATCAAAAAACCATTGAGGACGATCTGCTGGCATATATCCCTGAACGATTACGGCTGCCACAGGATAAATTGACATGGCAATGTGAACAGGCAATTCGAAATTACGATCCTTGTATTTCATGTGCTACACATTTTCTGAATTTACACATTGAAAAAACCTGAGAAAATACTCGTTATCGGTATCGGCAATGAGTTCCGGGGAGATGATGCTGCCGGATTACTAGCGGCAGAGAAACTTCGCGAAAAAAATCTTGATCATTTGGTTATCCGCTTTAATAATCGGGACGGCAGTGCGTTGTTGATGTTGTGGGAAGGATTCGATAATGTTATTCTTATAGATGCAGTGTCTTCTGATTCAGAACCGGGAAGAATACATCATGTCGACCTCCTCGATAGCAGCTTCGAAGAAAAGCTCACCCGTACATCCGGACATAACTTCAGTATATTTGAAACGGTCAAGCTTGCCGGCTATGTTGATAAAGTCCCGTCGAACTTAAAATTATACGGCATTGAATCCAAAAATTTTACCATGGGTGAAAACCCATCAGAAGCTGTACTTACCGCTGTCGATAGAGTAGTTGAGCTGCTTAGTCGGTATAAAAACCAGGAACCGGTAATCTAAATTCCGGGGGTATCGTCCTATAGAACTTTCCTTGCAGTATATTGGTTTAGGTAGAAAATCTACATCATACGAATCCATAAAGATATATGAAACTCGGAAACCGTGGAGAAGGTTGGGTAATCCTTCAATTTTTTCTATTCGGCATATTATTATACACAACCCGCTATATTGTCACGGAATTCCCGCTATGGCTTCAATACTGCGGAGCAGTATTCCTTGCAATCGGCGGGTTCTTTGGTACCGGTGGTGTGATTAGTCTGGGAAGAAATTTAACACCTTTTCCGAAGCCCCGTGAATCCGGTTCGCTAGTTACCACCGGAATCTACAAATACGTTCGCCACCCCATCTATACCGGTTTGATATTCGGAACACTGGGTTGGTCGCTCATTATCAGTAATCTGTATGGCGTGATCGTCGTTGCAATATTATTTTTGTTTTTTGATGCAAAAACCCGTAGAGAAGAAAAATGGCTGGTGAAACGGCATCCGGAATATGAGCATTACAAACAACAGGTAAATAAACTTATTCCCTGGATTTATTAGCTATATAACAGTAAAATCCATGCTCAACTTCACACGGATGAGATTTTAAATTACATAATATTTTTTACCGGTATTGGCTGCATCAAAGTTTCCATTGAATCTGCTCAATAATTTTCATATCTTTAATATTCTTTACTATTTATAAATACACAGATTAAACAGAGGAACCATACGGAATGCGAAAAATAACGTTGATACCCGGTGATGGAATCGGCCCCGACATTACCGAGGCGGCGGTACGGGTCATTGAAGCTACCGGAGTTGCTATCGAATGGGAGGAAGTTAAAGCCGGACTTTCAGCAATTGAGGAGTTTAAGGATCCCCTTCCCGAGCCGACCCTCGAATCGATTCGTAGCAATAGTGTCGCGCTTAAAGGACCGTTAACGACACCCGTTGGATCGGGTTTTCGAAGTGTTAATGTCGCATTGCGAAAAGAATTCGATCTTTATGTGAATCTGCGTCCCGCGAAATCATTCGAAGGGTTGAAAACGAGATATGATGATGTTGATCTAATAGTGTTCCGTGAAAACACAGAAGAGTTTTATGCAGGTATCGAACACTACATCGATCCTCAGCGAAGCGCTGCCGAGACAATCGGTGTGGTAACACGAAACGGCTCGGAGCGAATTTGCCGGTATGCATTTGAATATGCAAAGCAGCATGGCAGAAAAAAAGTTACGGTAGTGCATAAAGCCAATATATTAAAGTTTACCGGTGGACTGTTTCTCGAAGTCGCACAGAATGTCGCTGAAGAATTTCCTGAAATTGAATTTAATGATAAAATTATTGACAATATGGCAATGCAGATGGTGCTCAACCCGAATCAGTTTGATGTTATATTGACAACGAACTTATTCGGGGATATCCTGTCGGACCTTGCTTCTGGATTGGTCGGAGGACTCGGCCTTGCTCCCGGTGCAAATATTGGTTACAATGCAGCGATCTTTGAAGCAGTACACGGCAGCGCTCCTGATATTGCAGGCAAGAACATTGCGAATCCGTGTGCGGTTATACTGGCAGGAGCACAGATGCTCGATCATTTCGGGGAATTCGAAAAAGCAAAAAAAATTACCGATGCTGTAGCCGATGTGATCAAAGAGGGTAAACAAGTAACGCGCGATCTCAATCCTGATAAATATGTCGGCACGAAGGAGATGGGGCAGGCAATAGAGGAGAGGGTGAAAGGAGTATGAATTGTTAATCGTTAATTGTTATTGGTTGATTGTCCGTTACAGCAAATTTACAATTAACAAATAACAAATAACCATTAACTGCTTTTAAAAAATGAAGATAGGCAACATACATATTGAAAACGGTGTGCTGCTTGCACCGATGGAAGATGTATCCGATATTCCGTTCCGCTTGATCTGTAAACGGCTCGGCGCGGATATTATGTATACGGAATTCGTAAATTGCGAGGGACTTATACGTCAAAATGAGAAGACTCATCGAAAAATGATGTTCCTTGATGAAGAACGTCCGATGGCAATTCAGATATACGGCGGTGAAGTCTCTTCGATGGAAGGGGCTACAAAACTCGCCGAAGCAATGAGCCCGGATTTTATCGATATTAACTGCGGCTGCTGGGTGAAGAATGTTGCGATGCGCGGTGCCGGCGCCGGGTTGTTACGCGACCTTCAGAAGATGGAAAAAATTGCCCGCACGGTTGTAGGTGCAACAGAGTTGCCGGTTACATTAAAAACCCGGCTGGGCTGGGATGCGGAATCGATCCGTATTCTTGAGGTGGCGAAGATGTGTGAGGATGCAGGGATTCAGGCGCTTACCGTTCATTGCCGTACGCGTAAACAGGGGCACCGGGGTGATGTAGATTGGTCGTGGATCGGGCGGTTGAAGGAAACGGTTTCAATTCCTATTATTGCGAATGGAGACATCACAACACCTGAGCACGCAAAATATCTATTCCATAAAATGGGGGCAGATGCGGTTATGATTGGGCGGGGTGCAATAGAAAATCCCTGGATATTTGGCGAGATCAAGGAGTACCTTGCATCGGGTAAAATTCCGGAACCCGCAACACCCGTCCAGCGGATACAATTATGTATCGATCACCTTAATCTTGCTGTTGAATACAAAGGAGAGCGAAAAGGTGTGATCGAAATGCGAAAGCACTATTCCGGTTATCTGCGGGGTATGAAAAACGTCTCGAAAGTACGGGCTGAACTCATGCAATGGACCGAGCGTGAACCGGTAGTTGAACGGTTGTATGCATTTATGGAGGAACAATACGAGCGCGCCGGTTAAAAACTATCCACTTTTAAATTCTTGATTAATCCTGTGTTAAAAAAATCAGAACATACCGATTCAGTACACACGTTTGCATATTATATATCAGTTCTTTTAAATCCCACAACACTCGGGACAGTTGCGGTTATTGTATTCAGTCTTTTGTTCGGAAATTCGCCAACCAATAAATTGACTTTGTTTATCATATCATTCCTGTTTTGTGTTTTACTTCCTTTTCTCTATCTTGTTTACCTGAAATCAAACAAAGTTGTTGAATCGCTGGATGTTCCCATTCGAAATCAACGTACGGTACCATATCTTCTTGCATCAGTCAGTTATATTGCAGGCCTCGTTTTGCTTATCTGGTATGATGCTCCCTGGCCACTGGTGGCGTTAATGGTCTGTTATCTCGGGAACACGTTATTCATTGTTGGTGTCAATATGGTCTGGAAAATAAGTGCCCACGCTATGGGAGTAGGAGCGGTAGTTACAGGATTCGGCATCGCAATTTCTCCGGTGTATTTTTGGGCACTGGCATTGTTGCCGTTAGTCAGTTGGTCACGCATCAAGCTCGATATGCATTCACAAGGACAGGTTATTGCTGGATCGATTCTATCGGTTATACTTACCGCTGTACAATTTGAAATTGTGTTTCGGTTATATAACTGACAATCGATCGGGAAACAAAAATTACCATGCTAGAGCAAACTATTGTTTTTACCACACTTATTACAGCGCTCATACTTTTCATCTGGGGGAAATTGCGATTTGATATAGTTGCTCTCATAGCGCTTATCATCGTTACCATAACGGGTATCGTACCCGTTGAGGATGCTTTTATGGGATTCGGTCATCCGGCAGTTATTACGGTCGCAGCGGTTCTTGTTATTAGCCGGAGTATCTTCAATTCCGGACTTGCAGAAATCGTTTCAAAATGGTTCGAAAAATTAGGGAAGAGTGTTTTTCTTCAGGTTGCTGTATTAACCGGTTTCGTAACGCTTCTTTCCGGGTTTATGAACAATATCGGAGCGCTTGCGCTGCTCCTTCCCGTCGCACTCCAGGTTGCCCGAAAAACCGGCACCAATCCTTCATTATTGCTTATGCCCTTAGCATTCGGATCATTGCTTGGTGGCCTGATGACAATGATAGGTACACCGCCTAATATCATTGTCGCTATGATGCGTGCGGATGCTGTCGGTGAACCGTTCAGGATGTTCGATTTCACACCTGTCGGTGCAGGTGTTGCTGTTGCCGGTGTCTTTTTTATAGCATTGATAGGGTGGCGTTTCCTGCCGCACCGGAAAGGCACGACATCGCCCGAAGATCTTTTTCATATTGAAGATTATATAACGGAAGTAAAGATAACACCGGAATCGCCGCTTATCGATAAACAAATCCGCGGTTTACGATTTCCCACCGGTGTTGAGGTTAACATTATCGGCATTGTGCGTGCCGGACGAAAGATGGTTGCACGGGCAGGCTATGAACGGCTTCGTAAGAATGATAAGTTGATCGTTGAGGCAGATTCAGATAATCTCAAGGGATTTATCGATTGGGGTAAATTAAAATTAGCGGGCAGCAAAAAGATCGGCCGTGAAAAATTAGGCAGTGATGAGATTGCCGTAATGGAGGCGGTTATAATGGAGGGATCCCCGATGATCCGCAACACTGCGATCGATCTGAATTTAAGAAACAGATTCGGGATCAATTTGCTGGCAGTTTCGAGGAAAGGGGAGCGGACAATTGAACAGCTTGGTAAAATAAAGTTTGCACCCGGTGATGTGCTGCTGCTTAACGGTCCTGTCGATAGTATTCACCAAACGCTCAAAGAATTGAGATGCCTGCCACTGGCAGAACGAAAACTCCGAATCGGTACCGAACGGCGGGTAGTAAAAGCAGGAGCAATTTTCGGAACGGCAATACTTACCGCCGCCGTTGGTCTTCTACCTGTACAGCTTGCATTTGTCATGGCCGCAGTTGTGATGGTTATAGTGAATCTCATCTCCCTGCGTGAACTGTATGAAAGCATAGACTGGCCAATAATAATTTTATTAGGTGCTATGATACCGGTAGGACAGGCACTTGAAACAAGCGGGGGAGCAGAAACCATTGCATCGCAGTTATTGGTTATTTCAGGACAAATGCCGCCTGTTGCAACGGTAGTCATTCTGCTCGTGGTCACTATGTTCCTGTCCGATATTATCAACAATGCAGCAGCGGCAGTGTTAATGTCGCCTATTGCGATTAATCTGGCGTATGCTATGGGAGCATCGGTTGATCCATTTCTAATATGTGTTGCATTGGGGGCATCCTGTGCTTTTCTCACACCTATTGGTCATCAGTCAAACACACTTGTGATGGGACCCGGCGGCTACCATTTCGGCGATTACTGGAGATTAGGGCTTCCGCTGGAGATTATAATCGTTCTTATCGGAGTACCGCTTATTATGCTATTTTGGCCGTTAGGTGTTTAAGAATTACAAATAAAGTAATCCCTTTCCATCTCTCCATATTGACTTCATGATTATTTTTCGATATACTGATTATAGTCAGCATATACACGTCTCCTCATCAAACCACTGATCGTACCATCGCACGATGAGGATACGACGACACTCAAAACCAAAAAAAAAGGAGGTGTCGTTATGGTCAAGCAGTATCCTTTAAAATTCCTGATTACAGTATCCATATCAATCGATTAAAAACGTACATAGTAAGTATTTTGTACTAACCTACACATCGTGAGGGGGGAAGTATAAATTTAAAGAGGAGGGTAATGATATGGATATTCCAACCAAGGAAAAGGTCGGTAAGCAATTACTTAAAGAAATTGATACGGTATTTCAGTATTATTTCCGCCAGACACTGGATGAAGTGATCACTGAATTACGTATTCGATGTATTATCGCCGGAAGAACAAACAATGCCGTCAATCTTATTTCCGAGATTCATAATTGCGGTGTTTTGAATACCAACTCTGAAACCCCTGTAAAATATCTGCGCAGAGCAATAGAGAGATTTGCCAGTGATTCATTTGGTTTATGCAGTCATTGTGGAGCATCAATTCCGGAGGATTGGTTACTCAGGAGTCCACTTGTTGAATATTGTTCACACTGTATGCTGCAAGCACGGCCTTCCTATGAAAAGCTGGATGTTCGGACAGATGAGCTGCACCAAACGTCTGCAGCCAGTTAACAGTATAACTGTGTACCGGAACCGCCGGAACCGTTTGTTAAAAATTTTCAAATATAGTATGACAATCTATGATTCTACAAGTGTATTATAACTCAAATTGAAGTGAGGAGGTTGATTATGAAGCTGCACGTCCTGGACAACGGGAAGCGATATGATGAGTTTCAGATAGGAGCATATGATTCGGTTAGTTTTTCACCTTCAACCGGTACACTGGTGTTATTTGAAAAAGATACCGGTGACGTGATATTAGAATGGATACGGGTCAAATCTATTGAGATGGAGATGGATACCAGTGGATGGAATCTCAGGATTCACAGAATTCCAGATCATCAATAATATCAAGGTAAGTATATGTGTCTAATAGACAGGGGAGATAATTTGGTTTTGTGAGTCTTACGATACGGTAGAAGTGGTTGGGGCAAGGGATGTGTGGCAGTGCAGTGCGTCCGGAGGGATTCGAACCCACGACCCGCTGATTAAGAGTCAGCTGCTCTGCCAACTGAGCTACGGACGCATTAAAAAGTACGAAATAATCGGTTATTCTCCAAAATTTCCGGATTTCTGTATAGGTAATTTCTGTTGCATTTGTATCTATTATTTAGATATATTAGTACTATACATTTAATATAAATGCTTACCATTCTACAGAATCTCACGCCCCTGTAGTAATTGGAAAGATAAACATGGGTATCTTTACTTTACAACGGAGGCTGAGTATGTTTACTCGTCTACTCATTCCAATGATTTTATGTTTCTGTCTGATAGTGGCGGCTTGTTTATCGCCGGTTGAACCGGTACGGGTGGAAGTACAGGAACTCACTTCACTCGAAAAGAATGTTATACAGGCAGGAAACGATTTCAGCCTTACATTGCTCAGGGAATTAAACAATCAGGAGAGAAGTGAAAATCTTTTCATATCACCGCTCAGTGTTTCAATTGCCCTCGGTATGACGTTAAACGGCGCAGCGGGGAAGACACGCGAGGCAATGACTGAGACACTCGAACTGCAAGGACTCTCCATTGAAGAAATCAACCAATCGTACCAATCCCTTATGTACTATTTAATGAATGTCGATCCGTCGGTGATCATTAAGATCGCAAACGCCATCTGGTACCGGCAGGGATTTTATGTCGAGCAGGATTTTCTCGATGTGAATAATAAATATTTCGATGCGGTTGTTGAGGAACTCAATTTTTATGATCCTAAAGCTGTCGATATCATCAACGGATGGATCAGCAATAATACAAACGGTTTGATAGAGGAAATGATCGAGGAGATCGATCCGGCGACCGTTATGTTTCTTATCAATGCGATTTATTTTAAAGGGATATGGAAGTATGAGTTTGATCCGGATGATACAATAGATGATTACTTCACCACGTACGATGGTGAAAAGAAGCCGGTCAGGATGATGCAACAGTCAGGGGGTTTTCATTATTATGCAAACGATCATTTCCGGGCGATAGATCTGCCATACGGTGAGGATGCATATAGTATGTCTATTTTTCTGCCGCACCGGGAGGTCGATATCGATGATTTCATTTCCACTATTTATATTGAAGGAGCGATTTATGAGATTCATAACGGTTTTGTTTGTAACCGGATTTTGATGAATAAGTCGGGATGTGATAGGTTAATTTTATGGAGGCAATCATGATAAAGATTTCAATTATTTACTTAATCGCAATTTCATTTCTTTTTACATCTTGCTGGTCACCGACCGAACCCGTTCCCCCTGTCGAGATGCGTGATCTGACGGTTGCGGAAAAAGAAGTTGTCGGTTCTGCAAATACGTTTGGGTTGCGTTTACTCGAAAAACTGAGTGAGGTGGAGGGACCCGGAGAAAACATCTTCATTTCACCGCTCAGCATCTCGATGGCGCTGGGAATGACGCTGAACGGTGCGAAAGAAAACACACTTGCAGAGATGAAAGATGTCCTCGGTTTTTCCGGACTCTCCATCGAAGAGATCAACGAGTCGTATCGTGGATTGCTGGATCTGTTGCCCCACATAGATCCGGACGTTGAAATGCTGATCGCAAACTCAATCTGGTACCGCGAAGGGTTTCCGGTTTTGGATGAATTTATTGGAATAAATAAAGAGTACTTCGATGCCGAAGTAGAAGGACTCGATTTCAGCGCACCCGATGCTTCTGATATCATGAATGATTGGGTAGAGCAGAAAACAAACGGACTGATTGACAGCATCGTACCGGATAACATCCATCCACTCACGATGATGTTCCTTATCAATGCTATGTATTTCAAAGGTAACTGGACGCTCCCGTTCGACGAGGATGATACCCACGATGCCGAATTCAGACTCACCGATGGATCGACCGTCGATGTGAAGATGATGAGGCAGGAATCCGAATACCGCTACCATCAGTCGTCTGATTTCAGCATTATCGATATTCCGTACGGTGATGAGTACTACAGTATGACGGTGGTTTTACCGCCTGAAGGTGTTTCTATTTATGAATTCATCGCTTCAATGAATAGTAATTCCTGGGAGTCATGGTTGGCGGCATTACCGGATGAAGGAAGAGAAATAAATTTATATCTCCCCCGTTTCACGCTTGAATATGAAAAATCGTTGCCGGAAATCCTTGAAGCAATGGGGATGGTCGATGCATTCGATGCAGATTATGCGGATTTTACGGGTATGTATGATAAAATGAAGGAATACAGAAATTTATTCATTGCCGATGTAATGCATAAAACGTTCGTGGATGTCAACGAAGAGGGAACGGAAGCGGCAGCGGCTACGTCTGTAGAGATGAGGCTCGACTCAGCCCCGCCGTCATTTAGGGTCGACAGGCCGTTTTTGATGGCGATACGTGAGCGGTCTTCTGATGCGATATTGTTTATCGGAAAAATTGTGAATCCGGAAGGTTGATACAAAATAATGATATGACAAAATTATTATTTTTGATATTTTTATTCGTGTTGGTAAGTTGCCAGAGTCCGGTCGAGTACCAACCGGTAAATGAATACGTTTATTTTAATTCCTTCGAATCGCCGCAGGATACCACGGGTTGGTGGGGATATGCAGGTATGGCTCTGTATGACGATGCCGCACCGGGCGGCGGATCTAAATCATTACATGTAAGCGGTGGATGTATATATCCGCATGCCGTATATGATTT